>Ga0182018_10000446_pt1 | contig 54323 bp, 35 predicted proteins | sample 812P2MmetaG_FD_120490 | JGI IMG/M metagenome (GOLD analysis project Ga0182018, IMG submission 120490) | Permafrost microbial communities from Stordalen Mire, Sweden - 812P2M metaG | ecosystem: Environmental > Terrestrial > Soil > Wetlands > Permafrost | place: Sweden: Stordalen | collected... | reverse complement strand
TGGTGTGGCCACCAACTCGGGCTCATGGCTGGCTGTTCAATCTCCTCAAGGAAATCAGGCGGCTTATCTGAACAACACGGCAACCATTTCTCAAAGCGTATTGTTCACCAATGGTGTTTATAGTATTTCCTTTATTGCTTCAAGTGACGGAACGGCTGATGGTAGCGATCCGTTTAATGTGGAGGTCGATGGCGTGATCGTGGGCAGTTTTTATCCGACTAATTCAGCATACAGTAATTATGTAACCTCACCATTTATTGTATCGGGCGGCTACCACACAATTGCTTTTGTCGGAACAGGCACGGGCAGTCAGACCGCCATGATTGACGATGTGACTGTTAACCCTTTGCCATTATCATCACTTCCACCTCCCAACGACAATTTTGCAAACGCCCAAACCATCACATTGGGAAGCACAACTGGGACCAATATAAGCGCCACATTGGAATCAGGCGAAGCAGGCCTCGGAGGCGGACACACTATTTGGTATACATTTACCGCGACAAATAATGGCTGGCTTGCCATCAGTGCCGCCGGAAACTCTTTCCAGCTGGTTATTGGGCTTGGGGCAGCTCTTTCCTATGGTGAATGGAATGGCGACAAAGTGATAGGCACTAATTTGTTAGTTGCCCACATCAACGACACCTGGACTTACTACATTTGCATTGATGGTGACTCAACAGACTCAGTTGGCAGTATCAGTCTGAACATGAGCTATACCAATCAGCCACCTGTAACCATGGCAACATTTACAACGACCAATCTGCTGTTTTGGCTGAAAGCGGATGCGATCAGCGGCCTGACCAATAATGCCACGGTCGGCGTATGGACTGATAGTAGTGGCTGCGGCAATAATGCCACGCAAAGCAACCCCGGCAACCAACCCTTTTATCTCACCAATGCCATCGGCAATTACCCGGTGGTTCATTTTGATGGGACGAACAGGTATTTCAGTCTGACGGAATTCTTGGATGCACAGACACAGGCCGAGGCATTTGTGGTATTGAAAGCAAATACGCCAGCAAGTGGGGTGGCGAATCCGCTTTGGCAGTTAGGTGGATATTACTTCACCTATGAGTCGTATCCTGACGCAGACGGGACGATCAAAGAGGACTTCGGAACTTATAACGTCAATCAACCATTTAATCTGGGAGTTCCCGCTCAACCACTGGGACAATATCATGTATATGATGTGCTGTCGCAAACGAACAACTGGGAGGCGTGGATCAATGGGAATTTGCTGTTTCAGTCGACCAACAACGCAGTTTCATTCCAAGGAGTTCCGACTTGGAACACGCCGCTTCTGGGTTCGGACACGGCCTATGGAACTACGAGTTATTTTTCCGGGGACATCGCGGAAATCTTCATTTTTAGTCGTGGGTTGACTGCAGATGAGCGTATTGCGGTTAATAATTATCTTCTTGGCAAATACAGTGCGGCTTTGAGCATGCCCCCGACGCCTTGGAATTTGGCGGCGACGCCCATTTCGCCGACACAAATCAGCTTAAGCTGGAGCGCGACATTGAATGGAACGGCAACGCAGATCAGCGTCGAACGATCAACTGCAAGCAACGGGGTTTTCTCGATTGTCGGGCAGGTAAACGGTATTCATATTTACGACACGAATCTTACCGCCGGGACGACTTATTACTACAGGGTGCAGGCAATCAATACGAACTATACAACGTCAAATTCCGCCTATTCAAGCATCGTCCAGGCAACGACATTTGCCAGCGGGCCGACTTTACCGTTGCCACTGGCTCTGTGGCTGCGAGCGGACACAGGCATGACGACTAACACCTCCGGCTTGATCAGCACATGGGCCGATCAAAGCGGTAATGGCAACGACGCCACACAAACAGCTACAAATTATCAACCGGTTTGGATGCTTAACACAAATGGAAATCCCGTGGCACACTTTAACGGAACGAATTCCTATTTCAATCTGCCTGATTTCATGAACGGGGCGACGGGGGCGGAGGCGTTTGTGGTGTTGAAGGCGGCGACCGACTATCCCGCAAGTCTTCAATCATTGTGGGAATTCGGAGGTGATGCGTGGGATAGCAAAGCTTATCCCGACACGGACGGGAGCATCAGGGACGATTTTGGCAGCACGATAGTGCAATATGAGGGGATTCCATCCCAGCCGATAAATCAGTTTCATGTTTATCAGGTATCGTCGCAGACCAACAACTGGTCGGCATGGATCAATGGCATCCTACAGTATCAGGCGGGGAACAACATGGTGAGTTTCGCGGCGGGATCAACTCTTGGGACAGCTCCTTATGAAGAATATATCGTCGGCTGGACAACGGCTAATGGTTATTTTGCCGGGGACATTGCGGAGGTGCTGGTGTTCAACCGGGGACTGACAGCCGGCGAACGAACGACAATCAACAGTTATCTGAACGGCAAATATGACTTGGTGCCGGCGGTGCCGGCGACCCCCTCGAATCTGGTAGCGATGGCAATTTCGCCGACGCAGGTAGCTCTGACGTGGGATGAACCTCTTAATGGTGGCGCGACGCAAATTGGCATTGAAAGATCAACGACGAGCAACGGAACATATGCTGTTGTGGCGCAGATTCCAGGTGCGACATCCTATGTGGACACCAATTTGACGCCGGGCACCACGTATTACTACCAGGTGCAGGCAATCAATCTGACACAGTGGTCGCCGACATCCAATGTGGCGCAAGCCACCACGCCAACCAATGGGATGAATCTGCCTTTTGGCTCATTGGCATTGTGGTTGAAGGCGGATGCGGGCTTGCTGCAAGGCAGCACGAATACCCTGGAAAACCAATGGGGAGACCAAAGCGGAAATGGAAACAACGCGTTCCAAACAACTGTTGCCAGCGATCCGGTGTGGGTTCCGGGAGTGATTGGAGATCGCCCGGTGGTGCGCTTTAATGGAACAAACTCCTATTTCAATCTGCCGAGTTTCATGAACGGGGCGACGGGAGCGGAAGCGTTTGTGGTGTTGAAGGTGGTGACCAATTATCCAGCCAGTCTTCAATCACTGTGGGAAATGGGGGGTGACTCCTGGAATAGCAAGGCCTATCCCGACATTGATGGAAGCGTCGGGGACGATTTTGGAAGTGCCGGTGGCGCCGGCAACAGTGGCGTTCATGAATTGGGCAACCCGGTGCAGTCGCTAAGCCAGTATCACGTTTATGAGGTGTCGTCGCAGACCAATAATTGGGCGGCATGGATCAATGGCGTATTGGCGGCACAAAACACCGGGAACACAGTAAGCTTTTCATCCACACCGTCTTTAGGCATGTCAACTTACGAAACTTATATCACCGGCTGGACCACAGCCAATGGCTATTTTGCGGGTGATATTGCTGAGGTGCTGGTATTCAACCGGGGACTGACAGCCGGCGAACGAACGACGATCAACAGTTATCTGAACGGTAAATATGATTTGGTGCCAGCGGTGCCGGTGACCCCCTCGAATCTGGTGGCAACGGCGGTTTCGCCGACGCAGATAGGCTTGAGTTGGGATGAAACATTGAACGGGGGGGCAACCCGGGTCAGCATTGAGCGATTAACACCAGGCATTTGGACGTATCAAGTCGTCACACAGGTGGCCGGCGCGACTTCCTATGTGGACACCAATTTGTCTGTGGGAACGACGTATTATTACCGGGTGCGGGCAATCAATGTGACCCAATGGTCGGGCTATTCCGGCGTGGCGCAGGCGACCACGCTGACCGCAGGAACGGACATTCCATTTGGCTCACTGGCATTGTGGTTGAAGGCGGATGCGGGCCTGCTGCAAAGCAGCACGAATACGCCGGTCAACCTTTGGGCGGACGGAAGTGGCAACGCCAACAATGCGGTCCAGTTGACCGTGACAAATCGTCCGTCATGGGTGCCGGTAGCAGTTGGAGGTCGTCCGGCGGTATTTTTTGGCGGGACAAACAGCTTTTTTGGCCTGCCAAACTTTTTGAATGGTGCCAACTCCGCCGAGGCGTTTGTGGTATTGAAAGTGGCCACGAACCATCCCAGCAGCTCTCAATCATTGTGGGAATTTGGAGGCGACGCGTGGGACAGCAAAGCCTATACCGATACGGATGGAAGCATCCGCGACGATTTCGGGAGCACGACGGTTCAGTCTTTGGGGATTCCAGCCCAGCCGCTGACTCAATATCACGTGTATGAAGTGTCGTCACAGCAGGACGACTGGGAGGCGTGGATCAATGGAAACTTGTTGTATCAGACGAGTGAGACCGGTTTCAACACGGTGAGTTTTGCTGCGGCAATGAATCTGGGACACACGATTTATGAAGTGGATGATCCTTATGATCCCTTTTTGTATTCGGCTGACAGTTATTTTGCCGGCAACATTGGGGAAGTGTTGGTATTCAATCGAACACTGACTGCCGGTGAACGGTTGGCTGTCAACAATTATCTGAACGGCAAATATGGATTAACGCCGGTAATTTCAATCACCGCTCCCGCCAACAATGCGGTTCTGATGGGACCAACGAATATTTCAATCAGCGCCACGGCTGGAGATAGTGCGGGAATCAGCCAGGTCCAATTCTTCCAGGGATCAAGCAGCCTGGGAATTGTGACCAATTCTCCCTACAACCTGGTCTGGAGCAATGTTGCATTTGGCAGTTATTCACTGACCGCGCGCGCCACGGATGGCAATGGTCTGGTTTTCACCTCTGCGGTTGTCAATGTCACGGTTGCCGGCATCGCCATAACAACCCCAACCAATAACTCGGTTCTGCCTGTGCCGGCCAATATACCGGTTAATGCCTCGGTTGTTGACGGTGCCGGAATCAGCCAGGTTCAATTCTTCCAAGGGACGAGTAGCATAGTAATAGTCACCAACGCTCCCTACAGTTTCATCTGGAGCAATGTGACATCGGGTTCGTATGCCCTGACCGCCTGTGCGACGGACAACAATGGCCTGACCCTGACGTCCAGCATTGTCAACGTGACAGTTGACAGCCTGCCAACCGTGACAGTGACCAACCCGGTCAACGACGCCCGCTTTGCTGCCGGCACGAACATCACCCTCGCCGCCAGCGCCACCGCCAGCGATGGCACAATTGCTCAGGTTCAATTCTTCCAAGGAACGAACAGCCTGGGCGTTGTGACCAGTTCGCCTTACAGCCTGGTTTGGACCAATGTGCCCTTCGGTGCCTATGCCTTGACGGCCTGCGCTGCGGATAACAACGGGCTGATTGCCACTTCGGCGGTGGTGAACATCACGGTTGTGGGCATTGCGATAACCAGCCCAACCAACAATGTGGTCCTGTCGGCCGGGGTCAACCTTCCCATTGCTGCCGCAGTGACGGATAACGTTGGAATCAGCCAGGTCCAGTTCTTCCAAGGAGCGACCAGTCTGGGGATCGTGAGCACTTCTCCTTACAGTCTGGTTTGGACGAGTATTCCATCCGGCATCTATGCGTTGACCGCCAGCGCCACCGACACTGCTGGACTGTCTGTGACTTCCAGCGTGGTCAATGTAATTGTTGACACAAATCCAAATAGCACCGACACCGACGGGGATGGTGTCAGCGATTATATTGAGTATTTGGAGGGGCGCAATCCGCTGGTGAATGGTGCGGTTCCCGACACCAATGGAATCATCAACCTTCAAATTTACACGCCATTGCATTAACTAGGCGCTTTTTGTCTTTGACAAAATTTTTTATGAATGCAAAAAATCATGCTGATAGTTTCGATGCAGAGACTCAGTGGCGGCCATTGAACCGCCGGCCACATTTTGGCAATGGATTGTTCCGCAAATGCCACCTTTGGGCATTGCTTATGATACTCGCTCTTCGAAACCCGGCATTTGCCGACACAAATAGCATTGATCTCTTTATTGCAACCGACGATTCTCCTGATGTATGTTACTGGTCAGTCGGAGGGTTTTCAACGAATTCAATCTTTTGGTGGGAGTGTGGCATTCCGCTCAGCAACCCCGACCGTTTGCATATGTTCACCAGTCTGGATCTTATTCCAGACACACCCTATACGAGTGTGGTGTCCAGCGGTTCCGGTCATGTTTGTGATGCGCTCCTGATTGTTTTCTGTCCATGTTATGACCTTTATGTCAATGGCAAAATCAACCATGCTTATCCCAACTGGCGGGATGGATATTATTTGGGGGAAGGCCCGCTGAGCAGTTCGTTTAAGGCGAGCTTTTACATCACACCGAGCGCGGGCACGCTGCCCATAGCCCAATGGCAGGTCATGAATCAGACTGGCCGCGCGCTGCGGGGGGCTTATGAAAACGGCCAGTATCAGGTCACGGCCGACGGCATGTCGCGGGCCATTGGATCGGTCATCAATACCACCTATCCGGTCACGTTTGTGCTGGCCAGCGCGCCGGCCGGTTGCACTTTAAGCGGTTCGGTTTTTACGGCCGGGACCAACACTGGCAGTGTGCATATCAAGGCTCTGACGGATGACCCGACACCCTGTTTGGTGAAGGATTTTTATTTCAACCTTAATGATGGGTCTTGTCCAAATTGTGGTTCCGGGTCGTCCACTTGCAGTAAATATGTCAATCAATGCGTGGATCTGCGGTTTAATTTGGGACCCTCAAGAAGCGGCGCACAAAATGCGTATCTGGAGGTTGAGTCCAACACGCCGAGTTTGAGCCTTGGTTCGCCGCAATCGCTGCAATGCAATTTTCTGCGGCCGGAACTGGAAGTCATCACCAATTCCATGGGCTGGCTGCGACAGGTTCGTTCGCTGGACCGCCTTGTGGACATCAATACGAACACGGCCACAAGTTATTTCCTGAACTATTATCACACCCAGGACATCCTTGGGTTTTCCGCCACCAACGGGCTTTACTACTTCACCAACAGCCCGTTCCAGTCAATTCAGGTCATGCTTGTCGGTGGGAGCACGAATCATCTGGAGGTGATGGACAGTTCCGAACCGGCGGCAGTGGATTATTATTGGGCGACGAATGGCTGGACACTGGCGACCGGCGGCGGTTTGCGTTACGACACAAAAATATCCATGACCAATGGCGCAATTTGCACCAATGTTGAGACCATCGCCGACGGCCAGAACAATGTGAACTATCAAACCGTTGAAACCTGGCAGACTTTCTCCTACGGCAACCGGCTGCTGCAACGGACCATCGGTTCGGGGCCGATGGCATTGACTGAAACCTACGCTTACACTGCCGACGGCATGTTGCAGCAGGCCAGTCACAGCGATGGTTCATGGGATATTTATACCTATGACGCGTCGGACCGGCAAATCGGGCATTACAGTCCGTTTTTAAATTCGTCCCCGACCACCAACATGTCATTGTGCCGCTTCACCGCCAGCACCTATACCAATAGCGTTGTTTCCGGTTCTGGTGATGATGCAAATCTGGAGCCTTACACTCCCCGGCAGGTGGTTGATTACGTCCTCGGCAACGAGGTGGGCCGCAGCTACACTGTGGTCAAGACCGGTGAACGGGATGAGATCCAATGTGCCAATCCCGGTGACGCTTGGAACAATTCCAGCAATCTGGTCACCGTTACCTATCTTTTCACCGATGCGCTCAATCTGGACAAGCCCTCAAAAATCATCAGACCGGATGGGACGATCCAAGTGTTCACCTATACCACTGGAACAACGTGCCCCCTGCCGGGGACGGATTCCTCCTTTGATTATGCCGCCGTCTGGACGGGCGCACCTGATTCGGGCATGAACTATGTGGTGGATGGAACCTTGGACGAAACCTGGACGGACTATTTGCAGAACAAGGTATTGCACCGGGTGACGGATGTGGCCTCATCGGTGATAACTGAACAGGAGAAATTCTATTACGACGCCCTGAATCATGTGACGAACACGGTTTATTTGAACCGCACGTCCGCCCAGCAGACCTACGACTGTTGCAACCTGCAAACCAGCCTTGCGCCGGACGGCACGTTGACCAGCTATGGTTATGATGCGCTCAAACGCCGGATCATGACCGTGCAAAATGGCATCACGGTCTCAAACATACTGAATGCGAATGGCGACACTTTGGGCACCGTGCGCTATGGCACGGACGGCTCGGCGATCACGAACAACCTCTCGACTTACAGCGATGGCGGCGTGTTGACCGGTTCAACCGACGGGTTGGGCAACGTCACGACCTACACCAATTATTTCGATGGCAGCGGCCAGCTCATCAAGGTCACGACGTATCCCGATTTGAGCACGCGCACCGAGACTTATGCGATGGACGGTTCGCTTGTGAAAGTGACCGGCTCGGCAGTTTTGCCGGTCAGTTATGTTTATGATGTTGAATCTGACGGGGGCGTCCAAAGGCTTTGCCGGCAGGAAATCAAGCTGACTGCGGGCGGTGCCACAACCTCTGAATGGACGAAGACCTACACGGATATGCTGGGACGCGCTTACAAGACGGTTTATTCCAGCGCATCCGGCACGCCGGCCAGCCAGTCCATTTACAACAGTCTAGGCCAGCTTGCAAAGCAGATTGATCCTGACGGCGTGACCACGCTGTATCAATACAATGCCAGGGGGCAGGTGGCTTATTCCGCCGTGGACATGAATGCCAATGGCGTGATTGATTTTGGCGGCTTGGACCGCATCACGGGGACGGTGAGCGACGTGGTGAGCAATGGCTACAATTTATATGTCAACCGGACGCGGACGTATGTTTGGGAAGCGAACAACAGCGCCATCTCCAATCTGGTCGCGATGGCGGAGACTTCCGTGGACGGCTTGCAGAACTGGAACATCGTTTACAACAACGGCGTGGGGCTGACCAATTATTCGCAGACGACCTATGTTCCGTCCAGCGGCCTGACGGTGGTGACGGGGGTTGCGCCGGATGGTTCTGCCAGCGTCAGCACGAGCGTGTATGGGCAGTTGATGTCCGTGGTGCGGAGCGATGCCAAGGGCGGGCAGATTGGCGGGACGACTTTTGGCTACGATGCGCAGGGGCGGCAGAATGTCGCGACGGATGCGCGCAACGGCTCGACGGTTTCCTTTTTCAACAACAACGACCAGGTGACCGCCGCCTTGACGCCGTCGCCGGACGGGGTGCAGGGCGGGCAGTTGACGACGAACCTGCTGGACAGCCTGGGCCGCGTGATTAAAACCATTCTGCCCGACGGCACGGGCGTGACAAATGTGTATGCGCCTTCCGGTTTGCTGACGAACAATTTTGGGTCGCGCACTTACGCGACGGCGGATGGCTACGATTACGCGGGGCGGATGCAGACGCTGACGACGTGGACGAACGCGGCCACGAAGGCCGGCGCGGCGGTGACGGCGTGGAATTACGACGGCTATCGCGGCTTTCTGACGAACAAGGCGTATGCCGACGGCAAGGGGCCGAACTACGCTTACACGGCGGCGGGACGGTTGCAGAGCCGCACTTGGGCGCGCGGGACGAACACGGCTTATGGCTATAACGTCGCGGGTGATTTGAGCGGTGTGAGTTATTCGGACGCGACGCCGGGGATGACGAATGGTTTTGACCGTCTTGGCCGGCAGGTGACGGTGACGAACGGTTCGACAGTGTGCGTGCAAACGTATAATGACGTGGGCGAGTTGCTGGGCGAGGCTTACACGGGCGGGCCGTTGAACGGGTTGAGCGTGACGAATGGTTACGACTCGTTGCTGCGGCGCACGTCGGTGTCGCTGCTGAATGCCTCCTCCGTGATTCTGGCTTCGACGAAGTATTCCTACGATGCGGCGTCCCGCTTGCAAACGGTCAGCGACGGGACAAACACGGCGAATTACAGTTACCTTGCGAACTCGCCGCTGGTGGGGCAGATTGCGTTCGCCAACAACGGCGCGACGCGGATGACGACGACAAAACAGTATGATTTGTTGAATCGCTTGACGGCGATTAGCAGCGCGGGCGTCTCGCCGGTCGCCTCGTTCAACTACGCCTACAACTCGGCCAATCAGCGGGCACTGGTGACGAACGTGGATAACAGCTATTGGAATTATCAATACGATTTCCTTGGTCAGGTGACGAGTGGCAAGCGGTATTGGGCGGACGGGACGCCCGTCGCCGGGCAGCAGTTCACCTATAACTTTGATGACATTGGCAATCGCAAGAGCACGGCGGCGGGCGGCGATGGCAGTGGATTGAATCTGCGCACGGCCAACTACACTGCCAATAACTTGAACCAATACACGAGCCGCGACGTGCCGGGATATGTGGACGTTCTCGGCTCGGCTAACGCCAACGCCACTGTCACCGTGAATCTTCAACGCGCTTACCGTTACGGCAGTTATTTCTGGGACGAGTTGAGCGAGAACAATGCGAGTGCCGCGCTGTGGCTGACGTTGACCAACTTGGCGGTGCTGAACAATGGGACGAATGCGGACATCGTGGCGACGAACATGGGAAATATGCTTGTGCCGCAGACGCCGGAAACGTTTGGATATGACAACGACGGGGACATGACGAACAGCGGGCGTTGGACAATAACGTGGGATGCGGAGAATCGGGCAACTTCATTTACGAGCTTGAGCAGCGTGCCGACAGCGGCGAAGAAGAGGATTGACTGCGCCTATGATTATCAGGGTCGCCGGGTTCAAAAGATTATCTCGACGAACAATGGCTCGATTTATGTGGCGCAGTCCACGAACAAGTTTGTCTATGACGGCTGGAATTTAATTGGCATTTTAGACGGTGGGAACAACCTGCTTTACTCGTTCCAATGGGGACTTGATTTGAGCGGCAGTTTGCAGGGCGCGGGTGGAGTTGGTGGCCTTATCTCCATGACAGTTTATTCAGGCACGAATGTGGGGACATATTTTTACGCGCACGATGGCAACGGCAACGTGGCGGCGCTGGTGAATGCCGCGAACAACGCGCTGGCCGCACAGTATGAATATGATCCGTTCCTCGGCATCACCCGCGCCTCCGGCGCGCTGGCGTTTGTCAATCCGTTCCTCGGCTCGACCAAGTTCTTCGATGCGGAGACGGGTCTTTATTATTATGGCTTTCGTTATTATGATCCGAGTGCGGGGCGGTGGTTAAGCAGGGATCCGATTGAAGAAAATGGTGGAACAAGTATTTATGGGTATGTTGGTAATTCAAGTCCTAATTATATTGATAATGTTGGCTTGGTCGGAACGTGGACTCCACCATCATCTCAAAACGCACCGCCATCAGTAGCAACACCGGCCTCACCAAGCTATAAACTACCCACACCATATGATCTCCAGCCAAACTCTCTAGCTGGAGACATAAATTTACTCCAAGATATACATTATGCTCCAGCTCAGTGGACTTATACACGGCACACGATTCATTTCAAAACGTCTTCAAAGTGCAAAAAATGTAGTGAGCTGGCTGATGAAATTTATCGGTCCTTAAAGACGTTCAGTGATTGGAAGCCAAATTCATATGCAGATGCGACACCTGTGACATTGTTACCAAACAATGCTCCTGGAGTCGCATTTTATACGCCTGGTGATACTGGGTCTCTTATGGAAATGGCAAACATGGGCTTGGACGGAAATGGTTCGGATGATAATCCCGTCTACGTATCTCTTGCATTTAACAGTGGCAATCGAGTTGTTACTGGAAGAACATTGGGGCATCATATGCTCGTTGGTGTTCGAAAGTGGTCAATATCTTATACCGAACAAGGCGGTATTTGTTCATTCTTGTTAAGCACATGGGCAGTTGATGCAACGCGAAACGTAAGGAATATGCTTGGCAGTATGTCTTCAGAGGGAAGAGAAGCTCAAGCCCAAATATGGGTGCAATATTTAAACAACATTGTTGGTCCTTATCGAAGCTCTGCAGATTTTGTGTCTGGAGACGATAAAACTACCGCTGACCAACCAATTAAGATGGATTACAATCCATTTATTCAATGAAAACAAAGTTTTTAATTCGAGTCGTGATACTAATGATGCTAATCGCATTTTGCGTCACTATATTTCCTAGCTGGGGACTTAATTGCCTTTATATTCCGAAGGCAATTGGAAGGAATGAGTTTGAAATTGCACCCTTGAAGTTGTTTGGTGAATTTGCATTTTCCTTAATTTTACCGTTGGGTGTTTTAGGACTAATTATGGCCTTTTTGCCCTCTTGGCTAATACGTTGTGCTTGTGTAGTTGGAACTGTGGCTTGTATAACAATGTTTATGCATTTTTTATTGCCACATGCTTGGCGAATTAGTCCATTGCCCGATGCTTTTTACAACACTTTGTGGGAAAAGGCAAAAAAAGATGCCAATGAAGGAAATAATTACGAGCATATCGAATTCGATGCGAAAACTAATAATCAAATCATTTTTTATGTAAAAGGATTTGGAATTTCAGGAGGAGAATTTTTCTATACTTTGTTTTGCTACATACCCAGTGTTGCTTTCGGGGTGGAGATTTTAATTCGTAGAAAATTAAGTCACACCGCGCAAAGTAACAAGATAGGGTTGACAAGCTAATCAACCCAATTTCCCTCAACCACCAACCAACCAAAACCAGAAAGGAAACTAAACATATGTCAGACCTGAATGATGCATTAAAGGACAGTTACATCGGCAAAGTGGCGGACGCGCTCCAGCCCTACACGGCGGAACTCACCACGGCGGGCTTTGACCCCACCAGCCGCATCACGCAATTGAGCGGCGCAGGACAGCTTATCGAGAGCGCGGCCAAGTTGATCAAGCAAACCTAGCAAGTCCTTTTTTAGAAATCGCCACCGCCTGTTACCACCGCTTTTAATAGTTTGGGTTGATTGACACAAGACTGTTTGCTATCTCCAAACGTGCGGTCAGGTGAGAAGTTTTTGGCACAAAACGGGAAAGCAGTTTTTTCACCTTGGTCGTGGATGGCACTTCAAAAAAATTCCACAGAAGAATTCCGCCGATGATTGTTCCCAAAACGTAAATAGTGCCGCATAGGAACGGAGGTATCGTCAAATATTCGGAGCCGATTATTTTATTCAATCCAAGAATTGCGGCCTGCACCGTCAGCATGACCAGCGGGGCGATGAGATAAATTGAGTAGGAAGAATCGCCGAGCAGTAAAAGAAACTTGGGCCACGAGGCGGAATGTTTGAGGTCAATTTGCGTCACAGCGCCGACCAGACAAACCGCAAAGCCGCCCCAAACGCCGGCGCGATAAAATCCCAACGCGGGATCGGCAAGGATTGTCCAATGCTTGCCCAGAAATTGCGCCTGGTTCGCAAAGTATAAAAATACCGGGACCAAAAGGCACAGGATGAGCAGCGCGCGTTTTCCCATGAGATCGCGTGCGTGGTATAAAACGCAACCGGCGGAAAATTCGAGGACAAACGGATGAAACAAGAATTTCGGCAAAAACCAAAAGTTGGAATGGTAAGAAGCGGCGGTCACAACAACTCCGGCAACCATGACGCATGGCAAGACCTTTCCAGCCCTTTGACCGCCGACAAATATAATCAGCCAGGCGAAACAAAGATAAAACCACATTTCAAACGACAGCGTCCATCCATTCACGGACAAGGGATTGGTAAAGTGTTCGATGTCAAAGACGGGGATGAAGGCATAAGTATTGAATATCTGCCCGAAAGACAGCGGGCTTGAAACACCCGGCGTATGTCCGGTGCTGTCATCCAGACCGGCAATCATCAGGATCAACATGCAGGTGGAGAGCATGAAATAAAGCGGGACAACCCGCGCGATTCTGTGGGCGAGAAATGCCCGCCAGTTTCCGCCCAGCCTTGAAGCCGTCATGGCAATCACAAAACCGCTGATGACGAAAAAAATGTCCACGCCGATGGCACCCAAATCCGTCGCCAGAAGCGGCACGTTTGAAAATTCAGTCGAGGGAACGCCCAGATTGTATTTCAGATGACACCACATCACCGAAAGCGCGGCGACGCCCCGCAAAACTTGCAGGCCTTCGAGCTTGATGGTGTGATTGGCAACCTGAACGTGTTGCATTGGACAAAATCAGCAATATCTACGCCAAATCAATAGCCGAGTTTTTTATGGTTAATGAGAAGAAAATTGAGAAAATTGTTTGTTTTCAGCGAAATTTCATAAATTGTTTGGGCTTGGGACGTGTAAAACCCGACACACGACTCCGCTGTTGGGTTTCAGCTTTTGGGGAATGGAGAATCGAAGTGCAGGATGTCCGCCAAGACCTGCCATTGGGCTTCGGTTGGAAGTAATTGGTCATGTTCCCATGATCGCACCGTCTGTTCTGAAACACCTGCTTTTAGAGCCACTTCCGGCTGGGAAAGGTTGGCCTTGATGCGGTTTAACAAAAGATGATCGCCTGTTGTTTTGGGATTGACGGGAATGAGCTTTCGGGGGCTAAATCTGCCTCCAGAATGCTGGGGAATAACCCGGATTGTCCGCTGTGTAATTCCCAACAGCCGACCCAACCGCCGGTGGAGCTGGCTGTGCGCAATTTCTCCGAGCCAGCTTGATTAAGTTTTCGCGCGCGTTATTTTAAGAGGCGTGCCCACTTTCCTGGTTCGACGCGCGGTCGGAGCATTGCTGGCGGGACTGCTATGGCTGTCCGCTTTTGCAGTTCTGGCGCAGGAAACCAACGCGACCTGGCTCCTTCGTCCGTGGCAGACGGAGGATGGCCTGCCGGACAACAGCGTGGAGGGTCTGGCACAAACCTCGGACGGGTATCTTTGGATTGGCACACCCAGCGGCCTGGCGCGGTTTGACGGTCTCCACTTTGAAGATTATCCGCTGACGAACGTGGTCGCCCTGCCCAACCGGGGCATCATCACGATGCTGCGCGGCGGTGATGGCCGGTTATGGATGGCCATGGACCGGGGCGCAGTGGTCTGCCTGAATGGCCGGGCTTCGCGCGCGTTCACCAAGGGACTGCCGAATTACATCCCGAACGGGCTGGCCGAGGATGCCGGGGGCGGCTTGTGGATTTCGTATCGTTCCGGAGACGTTTATCGCGTCAAGGATGACAAAGCAACCCTCTTCACGGCGCAACAGGGGCTGCCGGAAGGTTCCGACATCTGCGCGCTGACGGCGGACAACCAAGGCCTAGTCTGGTTTGCCAAGGCGGGCCAGGTCGGGCTGTTTCGCGACGGTGCTTTTCAAACGCTGCATCGTCTTGATCCGCAACCCATGCGTCTGGCAGCCGCGCATGACGGCGGCGTCTGGGTTTGTTGCGGCTTCCGGCTTTACAAGTGCGAAACCAACGGCGCTTTCCAGGACTTCGGCGAATTTCACCCCGCCAGCAGCGGCACGGCCGCAACGGTCATGATGGAAGACCGCGACGGAGCCGTTTGGATCGGCACTTCTTTCAGCGGACTTTACCGCCATGATCAATCCGGTTTTGAAACGGTGCCGACCACGCACCAGGGAATTTTGAGCCTGATGGAAGATGTCGAGGGAAACATTTGGGTCGGGACTTTTGGCGGTGGATTGGATCGCATCCGGCCACGCGCCATCACGCTCGAAGGAACCGAATCGGGCCTGCCCTTCGCCTCCGTCCAATCCATCTGTGAAGGCGCCGATGGCACGCTCTGGGCCGCCACGCAAAACGGCGTGCTGGTTCACAACGTCAACGGCCGGTGGGAACCCATTCCCGTAAGCGCCGACTGGCCGGGCGACGCCACCTGCGTGGCTTCGGACTCGCAAGGCACGATCTGGATCGGCACGCGTCTTCATCACGGATTGTATTGCTGGCGTGACGGGCATTTTGCGAATTGGGGCGACCCGGCACCGCTTCAAGGAAAAACGGTTCACACACTTCTGGTCAGCAAGACGGGTGACTTATGGATTGGGCAGGAATCGCCCGGCGCCATTTTGCGCCTGCGCGACGGCCAGCTTCAGACCTTCCCGATTCCAACGGACAGCCGGATCATTCGCGCCATGGTTGAGGATGCGGCGGGCAGCATTTGGGCGGGCACTTCCAAGGGCAATTTGTTTCGGGTGACAAAGGATCAAATGGTGGAAGTGACGCCGCGACCATCAAAGGAACTTGCCCCGATCCGCTGCCTGTATGCGACGGCGGATGGAACGCTCTGGATCGGATACGCGGGCTGGGGCGCTGGCTGCTTGAAAGATGGACGATACACTGAATTCGGCCTGGAGCAGGGACTTTTTGACAAATACATTTCGCACATCGTCGCCGACAACCGGGGCTGGCTCTGGTTCGGGGCCAATACCGGCATTTTCAAGGTGCGCCAGCAGGATTTTCGGGATGTGGCCGACGGGCTGGCTTCCCGTGTCCGCTCGGTTCACTACGGGCGCGGCGAGGGTTTGCCCAGCTTGCAGGGCAGGTTTGGCGATTCTCCAGACGCGTTGCGCAGCCGCGATGGCCGGTTGTGGATTCCGATGCAAACCGCGCTGGTGGTGGTGGAGCCCGCCAAGCTGTATAAAAAACCGGAGCCGCCGCCGACCTTGCTGACCCGTGTCACGCTGGATGATCATATCATCGCGCAGTATGGCGGCATCCCGCCGGTGGTTGATCTGGCCGCCGGACGTACGAAACTCCGGCTGCCACCGGACCACCGGCACATTGAAATCGAGTTCGCCGCCTTGAGTTTTAACGCGCCGGAAAACGTCCAGTTCCGTTACCGCCTCAAACAAAAAGGCGTTGCGGAGGACTGGGTCGAGGCGGGCGCGAGCCGCAAAGCCACCTACGAACGGCTGGAGAGCGGCAATTACGTTTTTGAAATGACGGCGTGCGACAGCGACGGCGACTGGAACAAAACCGGCGCGTCGCTGGCGCTGGTGGTGGATCCATTTTATTACCAGACTTGGTGGTTTCGTTCCACCGTGCTGGCCGTGTTCACCTTGAGCATCATCGTCATCGTGCGTTACGTCTCGTTCCGCCGGCTGCAACTCCGGCTGCGCGCCCTGGAACAACAGGCCGCCTTGCAAAAGGAACGCACCCGCATTGCCAAGGACATCCACGATGACCTCGGCGCCAACCTGACGCAAATCGCCTATCTCGGCGAACTGGCCCAGTTGGATCGCGGCGAACCCGACAAGGCCGCAGAACGGGTCGGTAAAATTTCCACCACGGCGCGACAGGCGATCAAATCGCTCGACGAAATTGTCTGGGCCGTCAACCCCCGCAACGACACGCTGGCGCATCTCATTGATTACGCCGGGCAGTTCGCGGTGGATTATTTGCGGGTGGCGGACATTCGCTGCCGTTTGGATTTTCCCGAACAGATACCGCCGCGCGAACTCTCCACGGACCTGCGCCACAATTTATTCCTCGTCATCAAGGAAGCCTTGAACAACATCGCCAAACACGCTGCGGCCACGGAGGTCTGGGTGCGCGCCAGCGTCACCGGCCAGGCGCTGGACTTCCGTGTCGAGGACAACGGGCGCGGCTTTGCGCAGGCGCCGGACGACGCGCTGGCCGACGGCTTGCGCAACATGCGGCAGCGCATGACCGACATCGGCGGCGAATGCCGGGTGGAAAGCCGGCCCGGCGGCGGCACACGGGTAATCCTGCATCTGCCCTGGCCGGACAAAAACTGACTCGAACGTTTGTTCAATAGCATGAATAAGAACATTGAGGCAAAGTCTGATAGAAGCGACATGAGAATCCGGGTTTCCATTGTGGAAGACAATCGCGGCACGCGGGAAAGTTTGACCGAGTTGCTCGGGCGCGCGCCGGCGTTACGCTGCGTAGGCGCCCACCCCAACGGCGAGGAAGCCCTGCGCCAGATACCCGTGGAGGCGCCCGACGTGGTGCTGATGGACATCAACCTGCCCCGCATGAACGGCATCGAATGTGTCGCGCGGCTCAAGCAGCAAATGCCCAAGATGCAGGTGCTCATGCTCACGACCTATGAAGAAAGCGATTTGATATTTGATTCCCTGCGCAAGGGCGCCAGCGGTTATCTGCTCAAAAACCTGCCGCCGACGGAACTCGTGTCCGCCATCGAACAGGTTCATGCCGGCGGCGCGCCGATGTCCATGCAGATCGCCCGGAAGGTGGTGACGCACTTCCAGAAAATCAAGAAACCGCAATCCGACATGGAACAACTGACCAGACGTGAACAGGAGATTCTGGCGCTGCTGGCCAAGGGATTTCTCTACAAGGAAATTGCCGACCAACTGGGGATCAGCTTGAGCACCGTGCGGGCGCATTTGCACACGGTGTATGAGAAACTGCACGTGCAATCGCGCACCGAGGCCGTCGTCAAATTCCTCGAACGCGACTAGCTGAATCCTCCCGCCTGAAACGACGATGGCAGCAAACGCCGGGTTTTCACCATCCTTTCAGGACGGAATTTTTTTGGGCGATGAACCCGGCACGTTGTGCCGGGCTAATTTCCGGTTGTCTCTGCCGGGACGAATGGCGGTGGGAATTGCGAGAATTGTCCTTGATGGAAATTCGCAAACCGGCTTTCATCATTCCATGCTGATAAAGGCCGAAGCGAAAACAATTGTGCATGTGGTTAAGCACGCGCTACGGCATAACCACTGCTAGGCAACTCTGCGCTCGCTTATGAACTTGTTGTTGTGGCCATTCTACGAAATCATTTGGTATGGTCTTTGGTGGTTGTGTTTCGTTGCTATCGCGTATTGTTCGGCGCGTTACCTCGGATGGTTTGGCGTCTTCGCTGGGGCTTTCTTTGTTTCCGTTCTCATCGTGGCCATTGATGTGCATTGGATTTTTAAGGACATGCAAGAGCATTCCGAGAACGGAAGAGATGCGGATTTTGTATTCTGGTTTGGGGTGTTGTGTCGCATAGTGTTTTTCAACATTGTGCTCTTGCCAGCTACCGTCATAGGATTAAGACTCCGAGCGCGCAGTCGTCGCCCCACGCACGAGACAAAAGTCGCCTAATCACAAGGACAGCCTGCAGTTTTCAGCCGCCGATTTTGTTCCCGGCTCAAATCCCCTTGATTTCACGCGCTTGATTTGCGCTTGACGGGGCTTGACCAAATAATTATCTTGGATGCGAGAACGGTAAAGTTTGCTGGTGAGGCCAGCGCGCGAAAGTCGGAGACATAAGTCTTTCCGGCTTTTTTATTCGCCGCGTCCCGCCGCCAACGCGCCGTTTTTTGAGTTATGAACGCTGATTTTCTGGCCGTCTTGGAATTTTGGGAGCGCGAAAAGGGCATCAACCGTGATGTCCTCGTCGGCGCCGTCCAGGAGGCGTTGCTGTCCGCCGCCAAGAAGGCCGTCGGCCCGGCGCGCGAGTTGCGCGTGGAGATTGACCAGAAAAACGGCGACATCAAGGCGTTCGCCAAGCTGATCGTCTCGGACAAGGTCATCTCCAAGCACGACCAGATTTCCGAGTTCGACGCGCGCCGCATCAAGCCCGACGCCAAGGTGGGCGATGAAATCGAAAAGGAAGTCACGCCGACCGGCTTTGGCCGCATCGCCTCGCAATACGCCAAGCAGGCGCTCATGATGAAAATCCGGCAGGCGGAGAAGGCGCTGATTTTCACCGAGTTCAAGGACCGCGTCGGCGACATTGTCAGCGGCACGGTGCGGCGGTTCGACCGTTCGGATGTGATTTTGGACCTCGGCAAATACGAGGCGTTGCTGCCGAACCGCGAGCGCGTGCCGACCGAGGAATACCAGGTCGGCGAACGCATCCGTTGCTACGTCAAGGCGGTGCAGGAAGGCCCGCACGGGCCGGAAATCATTTTGTCGCGCGCGGATCCGCGCTTCATCATAAAACTTTTTCAGGTGGAAGTTTCGGAAATCAGCGACGGCACGATTGAGATCAAGGGCATCGCGCGCGAACCCGGTTTCCGCACGAAGATGGCGGTTTATTCGCGCGACTCGAAAGTTGATCCCGTCGGCGCGTGCGTCGGGATGCGCGGCCAGCGCGTGAAAAACATCGTCCGCGAGTTGAACAACGAAAAGGTGGACGTGATTCCATGGTCATCGGACATCCGCCAGTTCGTCACGAAGGCGCTCGAACCGGCGCAGTTGAAAAGCGTGGAACTGGACGAAAAAGGCAAGCGCCTGAAAATTTTGGTGAGTGAAGACCAGTTGTCGCTGGCCATCGGCAAGCGCGGCCAGAACGCGCGGCTCACGGCCAAGCTCACCGGCTGGGAAGTGGACATTGACGCCGAGCAGGTCGTCACGAAGGGGTTCGAGGAAAAAGTCGCGGAAGCCGTCGCGTCGCTCGCGGCGATTCCGGGAATTTCCCGCGAACAGGCCGATGCGCTGGTTCATGCCGGCGTGACGCGGCTGGAGGATTTGCTCGCGGCGGAACCCGGCGACATCGCGGATCTTCCGCAAATTGGCGAGAACGCGGCGGAAATTTTGAAGGCTGCGCGCGCAGAAGCCGAACGCAGAAAAATCCGGCTCGATGGAGATGACTCGGCAGCCGCAGCGGCCTGATGAGAATTTTATGACGCAGACCGGAACAAAATTTGTTTCTGCGATTTAGCCATGAAGGCGAATTGCACATTGCGGTCGGCGACGGAAAAAAATTATGCCCGTTCGTATCTACGACATTTCGAAAAAGCTCGGCCTCGAGAACAAGGATATTCTCGCGCAGGCCAAGGCGATGGGCATTGCCGCCGCCAAAGTTCCGTCCAGTTCGCTGGATAAAATCACCGCCGAATGGCTCGAAGAAGAGCTGGTAAAAATCTATCCCGAAGCCGCCGCCAAACTCGCGCCCAAGCCTCCGCCCGAACCGCCCAAGCCCGCGCCCGTCGAGGAAAAAATCGTCCTCATCACCGCGCCGCCGCCCGAACCCAAGCCCGAATCGCCAGTCGTGGAAACAACGACGACTGCGCCGGCACCGGAAATTGTCGAACCGCCTAAGCCGGTTGCGCCCAAAATACCGCAGCAGCAGCCGGGGCCGCGCGTTGGCGACAAGGTGGGATTCATCCAATTGCCAACGCGACCCCAAGCGCCGCGTCCCGGCGATCGCAATGATCGCGGCGGTTCGGCCAAGCAGCCGCCATCGCGTCCGGGCATGCCGCAGCGCGGAGATTCCCGGCAGCAATTTCAGCGCGGACGCGACCGCGACGTCCGTTCGCAGCAGCAATCCCGCGAGCCGGCCAAGCCCGCCGCGCCGCAGCAGCCAAAGATTTCCCTGCCCGCCGACGCGCAGGTCATCACCATCAAGCCGCCCATCCTCGTGCGCTCGCTCGCCGAGGCGCTGAAACAAAAGCCGTTCACGGTCATCGCCGAGTTGATGAAGCTGAAGGTGATGGCGACCGTTAATCAGGCGATTGACGAAAAAATTGCCGCACAGGTTTGCGCGCATTACGGCTGCAAATTTGAGGCGGAAAAACGTGCGAAGGGCGAAGGCGTCGTCCATGCGGTTGAGAAAAAAATTGAACTCGACGTTGACGACAAGCCGGAACATCTCAAGCCGCGTGCGCCGGTCGTCACGATCATGGGTCACGTTGACCACGGCAAAACCTCGCTGCTCGATGTCATTCGCAAGGCGAATGTCGCGGCGGGCGAAGCCGGCGGCATTACGCAGCACATCGGCGCTTACACGATTTCCGTGCCGCATCCCGAACGCAAAAACGAACTGGCGCAAATCACATTCCTCGACACGCCCGGCCACGCGGCGTTCAGTTCCATGCGCGCACGTGGCGCGAACGTCACCGACATCGTTGTTCTTGTCGTCGCGGCGAACGACGGCGTCATGCCGCAAACTTTGGAAGCACTCGCCCACGCGAAAGCGGCGAAGGTTCCCATTCTCGTTGCCGTAAATAAAATTGACCATCCGAACGCAAACTCGTTGAAAGTCCGCCAGCAATTGCAGGACAAAGGTCTCGTTCCCGACGACTGGGGCGGTGACACGATTTTCGTCGAGTGTTCCGCGCTGACGAAGCAGGGCATTGATAAATTGCTCGAAATGATTTTGCTCCAGGCCGATTTGCTGGAGTTGAAGGCGAATCCCGAACGCCGCGCGAAGGGCAACGTCATCGAATCCGGCGTCGAGCCGGGCGGCCCGACTGCGACGGTGCTGGTGCGCAAAGGCACGTTGCACGTCGGCGACGTGGTGCTGTGCGGCGAGTTTTACGGCAAGGTGCGCGCCTTGATCAACGAGGAAGGCCAGCGGCTCAAGGAAGCCGGGCCGTCCGTCGCGGTGAAGGTTCTCGGTTTGAACGGCGTGCCGGAGGCGGGACTGGAATTCAGCTCGGTCGAAGATGAAAAAGCCGCGCGCGATCTGGCCGAACAACGCGCGATGGAGGCGAAAAACCTGGACTTGGAAAATCGTTCCAAGGTCACGCTCGAAAATTTGTTCGCATCGCTCGAAGCCGCGCAAAGCAAGGGGCTCAAGGTCGTCGTCAAGGCCGACACGCAAGGCTCGGTCGAGGCCATCGTCGAGGCTCTCAAGAAAATCGAGTCGGACAAGATTTCACTCGAAATCATGCACAGCGACGTCGGCGCAATCAGCGAAAACGACGTGGCGCTCGCGTCGGCGTCCAACGCCGTCATTCTTGGTTTTCATACGCGGCTGGACAGCACCGCCGCCGAAAAGGCGAAGCACGCGGGCGTGCAGATCAAGCTTTACGCAATCATTTACGAGTTGATTGACCAGGTGAAGGACTCGATGGCCGGCCTGCTTGAACCGGACATGAAGGAAACCGTCGTCGGTTCGGCGGAAGTGCGGCAGGTTTTTGAACTGTCAAAAGGCGCGCCGGTGGCCGGTTGCATGGTTTCCAGCGGACGCATCGTGCGCGGCAAAGTCCGCGTGCGCCGACGCAAGGACGTGATTTACGAAGGCGTCACGCAATCACTGCGCCGGTTCCAGGACGAAGTCAGCGAAGTCCGCGCCGGCATGGAATGCGGCATTCGCATCGAGGGCTATAGCGAGTTTCAAGTTGGCGACGCCATAGAATGTTACATGGTTGAAAAGGTGGCCGCCAAATTATGATGCGTTGAACCGTTTGATCGTTAAATCGGTTCACGATTCAACTAAACCCATGCCCAACCTGCGACATGAACGGGTGCGCGAACTGCTGAAGCGCGAAATCGGCGAGGCCGTCCGCCGCGAATTTCACGTCAACGAATGCGGCCTGATTTCCGTCAACGACGTGGACGTGGCCGGCGATTTGAAGTCGGCCGTCGTCTTCATCAGCATCTTCGGCAACGCCGACCAGCAGAAACGCGGTATTCAGGCGCTCAACGAGCATCGCACCCGCATCCAGGGACTTGTCGGCAGGGCCGTGGTTTTGAAATTCACGCCGACTTTGAAATTCCTGTTCGACGATTCCATCGTGCGCGGCAACAAGGTGCTGCAAATCATCGAGGAACTGGAAAAATCCGCGCCCGCCGGCAATATTGAAAACCCCGAGTGAAAAACTATCCGAAAATCATCGACCGCATTCTCGAAATAATTCGCGAATACAAAACTTTTTGCATTGTCGGCCATGTCCGGCCCGACGGCGATTGCGTCGGCTCGCAACTCGGCCTCACGCTTGCCCTGCGCAACGAAGGTAAAAAAGTTTTTTGCTGGAACGAGGATCCCATTCCGCAGAAATTGAAATTTCTCGACCCGGACGGCCTGTTCCAAAAACCGAAACGCGGGATGAAATTCGACTGCGTCATCGCAACCGACTGCGCGAGCTTTGAACGTCTTGGAAAAGCCGGCAAATGTGTCGCGCAACGAAAAGTTCTCATCAACATTGACCATCACGAAAGCAACACGCGCTACGGCGACGTGAACTGGGTTTCCGGGCGCGAACCGTCGTGCGGCGAACTGATTTTCCGCCTGCTCAAAGTCGCGCGCTGGCCGATCACCAAGCCGATTGCCGACCTGCTGTTCACCGCGGTTTCCACCGACACCGGCTCGTTTCAGTATCCTTCGACGCGGCCCGGCACGTTTCACACCGGCGCGGAACTGGTCACGTGCGGCGCGAATCTAGCCAAAATCTGCGACGAAGTTTATCAATCCTATCCGCTGTCGCGCGCACGCCTGATGCGGCATCTTTACAATAAATTCAAGCTGACCGACAACGATCGCATCGGCTATCTGTGGCTCAAGAAATCGGATTTTGCCCGCACCGGCGCGGTCAGCGACGAGACCGAAGGCTTGATTGACCACATCCGCGACATCGAGCCGGTTGTAGTCGCGTGCGTGTTCGAGGAAATCGAACCCGAACTCACGCGCATCAGCCTCCGCTCCAAAAACGAAAAGCTCAACATGAGCGATCTCGCTGCGCAATTTGGCGGCGGCGGACACGCGGCAGCGGCGGGCGCGCGGATTCCCGGCAAACCGCTTTCGGTTCAGCGCAAGGTGATTGCCGCCGTGAAAAAGGCTTTGAACGGCGCGAAATAAAATCTTTGTCATGGTTTTGGATGCAATCAAAGCAACAATTCAGGAAAAGCTCCGTGAAATCGAGCGGCAGGAAGATGTTTGCATTTTTTACGCCTGCGAATCCGGCAGCCGCGCTTGGGAATTTCCATCAGCCAACAGCGACTACGACGTTCGGTTTCTCTACATCCATCCACGCGATTGGTATCTTTCGATTGAAGATCGCCGCGACGTAATTGAACGTCCTTTGGTTGAAAACATTGATTTGAGCGGTTGGGAAATTCGTAAAGCGCTTCGTTTGTTCCGTAAATCAAATCCGCCTTTGTTGGAATGGCTGCGTTCGCCAATTATTTATCAGCAAAAATTTTCTGTCACCGATAAACTTCGAGATTTGATGACGACTTTTTATTCACCGCGAAATTGTTTCCATCATTACCTCCACATGGCCGAAGGAAATTTCCGTGAATACCTGCGTGGTGAAACAGTTCGGGTGAAAAAATATTTCTACGTTTTGCGTCCTTTGCTCGGCTGTCGTTGGATTGAAGCCGGCCTTGGTCCAGTGCCAATGGAATTTGGTGCACTTGTAGAAAAAGCGGCTTCATCCGACTTTTTGAAACAGGAAATTCTCTCGCTCTTAGAACGCAAGCAAAGCGGACAGGAATTAGATTTTGAACCAAGGATTCCGGTAATTAGCGATTTCATTGAAAGCGAACTTGAGCGTTTGAAAAAACAAGCCGAACGGCAACCTTCTCTGCCGTGCGAAAATGACAAGTTGGATGAACTTTTCCGTGAGGCGTTGATTGAGGTTTGGGAATAATTACTATGCAAGAATTTTCCTCGCTCGACGGCGCGATTCTCATTGATAAACCTGCCGGCCCCACTTCGCATGACGTGGTGGATGCGATTCGCCGCCGTTTCCAAATCAAAAAAGTCGGGCACTGCGGCACACTCGATCCGAATGCGACCGGACTTTTGATCATTGTCCTCGGTCGCGGCACAAAACTTTCCGAAAAATTGATGGGCGACGACAAGGTTTACGAAGGCACGATCAAATTCGGCGAGACGACGGACAGTTACGATTCCGACGGCGAACGGACCGCCTCCCTGCCTGTCCCTCCGATGACGCTGGAACGGCTGAACGACGAGGCCACAACCTTCATCGGCGACCTGATGCAGATTCCGCCGATGGTTTCCGCCATCAAAAAAAACGGCGTGCCGCTTTACAAACTCGCGCGCAAGGGCATCGAGGTCGAACGCGAGCCGCGTCTCGTCCACATTTACAATTTTCGTTTCTCGAATTACGAACCACCGCTCGGTCAATTCCGCATCGCCTGCACAAAGGGCACCTACGTTCGCAGCATCGCGCACGATCTCGGCCAGAAACTTGGCTGCGGCGCGCATTTGACGGCGTTGCGCCGGAGTGTATCTGGCAAATTTGACGTGGCCGACGCGATAACACTGGATGCGGTTCTAAAATTGACGGCGGCGGAACTGGAAAAAAAAGTGATTCCATTTTTGAAACTGGCGCAGTCAAATTCGTGAATCGCATGAAAATCATCCGCGCCGCAAATGAATTCGCCACCGGCAGCCGTAAAGTCTGCCTCGCCGTCGGCGTTTTCGACGGGGTGCATCTCGGCCACCAACAAATCATCCGCCAGACCATTGCCGACGCGCACCGGCATAATGCCATTGCGCTGGTGCTGACTTTTGACCGGCATCCGAGCGTCATTGTCGCGCCCGACCGCGTGCCGCCGCTGATTTATTCGCTGCCGCAAAAATTGCGGGCGATTGAATCGATCGGTGCGGACGCTTTGCTGCTGATCCAGTTCGATAAAAAATTCAGCGAGCAAGGCGGCGAGAAATTTATTCTCGGTCTGGCGCGCGACTTCGGGAAAATTCACAGTATCTGCGTCGGCGCGAATTTTGTTTTCGGCCACAAGCGCAGCGGCAACGTGACGTTGCTGAAAAAACTCGGTGGCGAAATCGGTTTTCAAGTTCACGGACTCGCGGCGGTTTCACTTGACGGTCAAGTTGTCAGCAGCACGCGGATTCGCGAGGTGATTCGCGCAGGCAACCTCGACGCGGCAAGCCAGATGCTCGGTCGATCCTACGCGATTTCCGGTCGGGTGGTCGCCGGGGACCGCGTAGGCCATAAACTCCGTTTCCCAACGGCAAATCTGGATGCAACGGATTTGGTTTTACCGCCAAACGGTGTTTATGCCGGTCGCGCACAAATTAAGGGACAATTTTATCGCGTCGCTTTGAACATTGGATTGCGACCAACCGTTGCATTGGCAGTGCCGCAGCTTCGCGTCGAGGCGCATTTGCTGGATTTCAGCGGCGACCTTTACGGCACGGAGTTGGAAGTTGAAATGGGCGAAAAACTGCGCAAAGAAAAGAGGTTCGCTTCATTATCGGAGTTGAGCAAACAAATTTGCTTTGATGTTGCCGCCGTGCGCAAGTTGATTTGATTAATCTGATTGCAACTCGTTTTATTTTAGTATGTTGCGTTACGGTTCATAAATTGTCTGTCTCATTTCAAGGCGATTTGTAAAGGAGCGATTATGCTTGAAATTCCTGAAAAAGGGGCTAGGATTGGGGCGCGTCAGTCTTCTGGTGTTCGCGGTTCCCAAGATTTACGGGCGGTGATGTCGGTTGGATTTTCGCCAGAAGCAGCCATTTGCAGGCAGAGATCACCCATTTCTCTGAACCAAAGCAATTTTTTAAGGTCTGATAATTATGTTGAATCGTAAAAAAACGACGCCGAAAAGCGCGGCGCGCAACCATCGAGCTGGCGGGAAGAGCGTCAAAGTCAAAACTGCTCCGGTGCGGCGGCGTTTTATCATTTCAAGCAACGCCAAAAAAAATCCGGTTAAAACGGAAACGAACGGAAAAGCCAGGCACACCTCGACTTCGATTGCCGAAGCCGAAAAGCGTTTGCAGAACGGGCACGGCAACGGGACGCCGGCAGTTGCGCCCGTCCAACCGTCCGTTGACTTGACCGAGACGATCAAAACCCTGCTGCATCTCGCGCAGGAACACGGCTACGTCACTTACGACGACATTAACGACGTGCTGCCGGACAATTTGAGTCCTGACGATTTGGACGCCTTGCTCTCGAAACTTCGCAGCCTCGACGTGGAGATCGTCATGGATCAGGCCGAGGCCGAGCGCGCCGAGCGTTCCAAGCAGCCCGAACAACAACAGGAAGAAGTGGACGAAGACGCGCGTCTGGAAATTCTGGATGACCCGGTTCGCATGTATATGAACCAGATGGGCAAAGTGCCTTTGCTCACGCGCGAACAGGAAGTGGAAATTTGCAAAAAGATCGAGGAAGCCGAAATTGCGATGAAGGCCATTGTCTATGGGCTTGGCTTCACGGCGAAGGAACACATCGCCATCGCGGAAAAACTTTTGTCCGAACCGCCCAAGGAACGTTTCGACCGCGTCATTGTGGACAAGAAAATCGCCAATCGCGAGGGCCATTTGCGCGATTTGCGCAAGCTCATTAAAAAAGTTGGCGCCCTTGACCAGAAGGTGGATGCAAAATATTTTACCTGGCAGAAACTCCAGCAAAAAGGCCGCAAGGAAAAACTTGCGCGCGAACTCAAGAAGATGAGCGCGAAGTTGCAGGAAACTTTCCTGAAATTTTTCTACAAACAGAAAGTTGTCGAGGAAATGATTGTCGTGGCCGGCAACATCCACGAAAAATTTCAGGCCAGCCTGCGGCACCTCCAGGAACTGGAGGCGCAGCGCATGACAGCCGAACGCCGCGCGGCGATTGAAGCCGAACGCGCCAAAATCCAGACACTCGAACAATTCGTGCGGATGCCGCGCGAGGATTTTTTCAAGACGTTCAGCAGCTTGAAAGCCGCCGCTGACCGCGGCCTCAAGGCCAAAACGCACATGGCCGAGGCGAATCTGCGTCTTGTCGTTTCCGTCGCAAAAAAATATACGAACCGCGGCCAGTCATTTCTGGATTTGATTCAGGAAGGCAACATCGGTTTGATGAAAGGCGTCGAGAAGTTTGAATATCGGCGCGGCTACAAATTTTCCACCTACGCCATCTGGTGGATTCGCCAGGCGATCACGCGTTCCATCGCGGATCAGGCGCGCACCATCCGCATTCCGGTTCACATGATCGAAATCATGAACAAGCTCTGGCGCGCGCAAAAGCAGCTTACGCAGGAGCTGGGCCGCGAACCCACGCCGGAGGAATTGGCCGACGAAATGCACATGCCGGTTTCGCGCATTCACGCGCTTTTGAAAATGGCGCAACAGCCGGTTTCATTGCACGCACCCGTCGGTGATGACGGAGACGTGAGTGTCGGCGATTTTATCGAGGACAAGTCGGCGGAAAATCCGTCCGATGTGACCAGCTACAGCTTGCTCCGCGAAAAATTGAGCGATGTGCTGACGACTTTGACCGAGCGTGAACGGAAGATTCTTGAAATGCGTTTCGGTTTGCTCGACGGCTACGAACGAACGCTCGAAGAAATCGGCAAGATGTATAACGTCACGCGCGAACGTATCCGCCAGATCGAGGCCAAGGCGCTCCGCAAGCTGCGTCACCCGACGCGTGTGCGCCACTTGCAGGGCTTCCTCGACTCGGCCGAACCGGAAATGGCGACGACGGCATGAAGGTCGGTTACTACGGTCATTCCTGTTTTTCGGTCGTAGCCGGCGGCAAGACGCTGTTGTTTGATCCGTTCATCACGCCCAATCCGCTGGCGAAGGCCGTTGACGCGAAAAAAATCGCGGCGGATTACATTCTCGTCTCCCACGGGCACGAAGACCATCTGGCCGACGCGGTGAAAATTGCTAAACGCACCGGCGCGACAGTTATCGCCAACTTTGAAGTCGCAGTGTGGTTGAACCAAAAAGGCGCGCCCAAAATCCATCCGATGAACCACGGCGGCGGTTTCAATTTCGATTTTGGCCGCGTGAAATTCGTGAACGCGATTCATTCCAGCACCATGCCCGACGGCTCACCCGGCGGAAACCCCGGCGGCTTCGTCGTTGAAAGCGCGGACGGAAATTTTTATTACTCCGGCGACACCGCGCTGACCTTGGACATGAAGCTCATCGGCGAATCCACAAAACTGAAATTTGCCGCGCTGTGCGTCGGCGACAATTTCACGATGGGACCGGACGACGCGGTGAAGGCCACCGAATTCATCCGCTGCGACGAGATTCTCGGCGTCCATTTCGACACCTTTCCGCCGATCAAAATTGACCATGCCGCCGCACAGGGAAAATTCAAGGCTGCCGGCAAGACCCTGCACCTGCTGCGACCCGGCGTGACACACAATTTTTGATCCGGGTCAGTTGTTCGGGTCAACGATGTGGATGTCAATGCCCGGCGCGTGGTGCATGAAAAATTCAAGGACGTTCGGGCGCGCGAACTGCCACCAGCGGCGCTCGCTCGTGCCGAGCACCACGAGGTTCACGTCATTTTTGCGGCAATACTCCAGCAGCGCCGTGCAAACATCTTCACTTTCCAGCACCGTGACGCTGCCACCGAGTTCGGTGGCAAGCTGGACGTTCTGCATGAATTGCCGCTGCAGATCCGATGGAATCCGCATCGGATCCTCCTTTTTGCGCCGCACATAAACGGCCATCCACTCGCGGTTCAATCGTCCGGCCAGTCGTGATGCCGCGCGCAACAACCTCGCCGTCGTCACCGGATTCGTGCTGATGAAGACGGCGATCTTTTCGCTGACCGCCGGCGGCGACTTCGCGCCGATGCGCGGGCGCTGGTCGAGCGCGTTGGCCGTCTCGCGTAAGGCCAGCTCGCGCAGTTCGTTCAGATTATTCTCCGTGAAAAAATTTTCCAGCGCGGCGGCGGCGCGGTCGGCGGGATAAATTTTTCCCATCCGCAGCCGTTCGCGCAATTCCTCGGCGGTCAAATCAATATTGATAATTTGATCTGCATCGAGCACGAAACGGTCGGGCACACGCTCGCGCACGTCCACGCCCGTCGCGCGCAGCACCGTGTCGTGCAGGCTTTCGAGATGCTGGATGTTCATCGCGGTGATGACATTGATGCCGGCGAGCAGCAAATCATGCACTTCGAGATAGCGCTTGGGATGTTGCGAACCGGCAACATTGGTGAACGGCAATTCGTCCACGATGCAAACGGTCGGGTAGCGTTTGAAAATGGCTTCAACGTCGAGAACTTCCACCGTGCTGCCCGCGTGCGGGACTTTTTTGCGCGGAATGATTTCCAAACCTTCGAGCAGCGCCTCGGTTTCCTTGCGACCGTGGGTATCCACCCAGCCGATGACCACGTCCACGCCGGCTTTTTTCAGGCGATGCGCCTCCTCCAGCATCGCGTAGGTTTTGCCGACACCCGCCGCGTGGCCGAGATAAATTTTTAATTTTCCCAGCCGGCTTTTTTCGATGAGCCGGAGAAAATCTTCAGGCTTCAACCGTTCAATCGCAGGCGGTTCCATGTCCGTAAGGAAACTATTTCCGTGGCGGCGGGTCGAGCGCGAAGTGTGTCGCCGCAGGTTGGAAGCCGGGGGGCATCATTTGAGAATTGCATTGCGCGGAAATTGCGATAACTTGGCGGGCGGAATTATGATGTGTTTCGGGGTTTCATTCTGTCGCATGGAATTTTTTCTCCGCCTCCGAATTTGGGTAACGCTTGCGGCCAGCCTGCTGGCTGGCGGCCTGCGGGCCGACGCACAGGGGTTCGGCTTTTCCGTCACCGATTCGGCAAATTCCATCCTCGTCAACAATTCGGTGACTTACACCATCAACGTAACCAACCTGACTAACATTTCGCTGTCGGACGCATTGGTGACCAACCTGCTGCCGTCTTCAGTTCAGCCTTTGAGCGTTACTTACAGCCAGGGCACTTACGTGACCTATGGCAGTGTCGTGGTCTTTGATCTCGGCGCGTTCGGTATTGGCGGGATCGCGCAACTGAGCCTGACCGTTCAACCAACAGCGGCTGGCTTCATCACCAACACGGTGACTCTCACCTCCATCAGCGTGACCAACACCGCTTCCACCAATGTGGTGGTTCAAGCCACCAATGCGGTGATACAGGCCGATCTTGGGGTCGCGCTGGCCGGGCCGGTTCAAGCGGTCATCACCAACGATTGGACGGCCTACGGTGTGACCGTCACTAATCTAGGGCCGGACGCGGCACCCAACGTCATCTTGACCAACACCCTGCCGTCGGGGGTGATCCTGCTGGGCGTTTCTCCGTCGAGCCAAACCTACAGCGTTGTCAGCAGCAATTTGATTTTCAACCTCGGCACACTGGCCAGCGGTGGTTACGTCAATCTGCAATTTGCCATCGAGCCGACCAATGCGGGTGTCCTGTCCCTTTCCGCCTCCGTCGGCGCGGCGGGCGTGTTGGATCCAAATCTCACCAACAACACGGCAAGCAGCAATGTCACCGTCATCACTTATCTTTCCGGCACGCTGGTCGCCGTCACCAATTCACCGCAAACCACCGACCTGCAAAACGGGCTGGAGGAACAGTCCATCCTGCTGACCAACACCGGTTCGACCAACGTGCCCGCCGCCCGGATCGTCGTGACCGGTTTGGCCAAACAACTGTTCAACGCCGTCGGCACCAACAACGGCTCTCCGTATGTGTATTACAGCGCCGGCCTCACGGCGGGACAGAGCGCGACCCTGCTGCTGCAATATGCCCCCCGCGGTTTGTTCCCGTTCACGAACGGGCAACTACAGGCCTACGCGGTGCCCCTGCCCAACTGGACGCCGCCCGCCGCAACCGGAACCAGCACGAACGTCAACATCACGCGTATTGTCAAGCTCACCAGCGGTAACATGCTGGTTGAATTTCCCGCCACGTTGGGGCGGAATTACACGGTGGTCTACAGCGACAACGTTTTGTTTTCCAACGCGATGGTCGCGCCGCCGTCCATCACGGCCCCGGCGAACGAGGTGCAATGGATTGACTATGGCCCGCCCACGACGGTGAGCGCGCCCGCAAACAGCACCGTGCGTTTTTATCGCGTGATGCAAAATCCATGATGCAAACCATGCCAACTGCCTTATGAAAACCAGCCGTTTCCGCCATTGGTTCGCGCGATGCCTGTGGGCTGGTTTCACGGCCATGGCGCTGTCGGCCTCCGCGCAGCCGGACAAATTCGAGGGCGACAATTCCGACGCCTTCAAATTGATTCCGGCGGATACGGGGGATTGGACCCGCCATTTCCGCCTCGGGGCATTTGCGGGTGTGAACATCAGCGCCAATTTCAGCGAGAAGGGAACATTCAACGTTTCCGGCAACAACACGGCAAATGGAATTTATGACGATGGCTACGTCCGGCCAGATCAAAGCGGCGACCCGAATTACACGGGTTACTGGGGCTACAATAATGCGTCCCAATACAACGCCGCCAACAATACGCTGGCCTTCCACGGCACGTCATCCTACTCCACCTCGGGCAACTCCAAGGAAGACGGCTCGGTGTTCGCCGGCATGGAACTGGCCTATGGTGACAATATTTGGTATTGGAAACACGCGCGCGTCGGCTGGGAACTGGGGTTCGGCCTGTTGCCCATCAACATCACCGACAAACAATCCATGGGGGCGACGGTCAACCAGACCACTTACACTTTCAACACCGGCGGCATCACGATACCCGGCGCGCCTTACCAGGGCGGCCCCAGTGGACAAGGCGAACCGATCATCTCCACAGCCTACACGACGACCAACAGCTCGTCTCCCGGGATCGTTACCGGCACACAAACGCTGGACGTGATGCTCTACACCGTGAGATTGGGACCGACGTTTTACTGGGACTTGGGTGACTACGTTGGGATGTCGCTGGGCGCGGGCCCCGCCGTCGGCGTCGTCTCCGGCGATTACAAATATGACGATGTCATCACGGTTGACAGCAACAGCACCCACAATTCAGGGCAGATTGGGGCGACCAAAATGGTTTACGGCGGTTACGTCAACGCGATGTTCATGGTTCACGTGATGGAAACTGGTGACATTTACGCGGGCGTCCAATACATGCCACTGACTGACGCCACATTCAGCGGCAGCGGCCGGGAAGGCCGTTTGAATCTCGGCGGGCAACTCGATTTTTCCCTCGGTGTGAACTGGCCGTTTTGAGCAACTCACCTCCTTGGCGGAGTCCAGCTCATTTCGGCGGGCCGAACCGTCTCAACGCCCAGCGGACGAGAAAAACGATGGCAGCCGCGCCAATCAAAAAATAGCCCAGGAGCAGCAGCGTGTTGAGCAATGCGGCACCCACAAATTTTCCACGTTCATTTGCCGGCCAGACCGTCCAGCGCAAGGTTGAGCGGCAGCACGTTCACGCCCGGTTCGCCGAGGAAACCAAGGCTGGCGGAGTCGGTGTTCGCGCGGATGAGTTCGCGCACTTTGTCCAAGCTCAAGCCGCGCACTTTGGCGACGCGTGGAGCCTGCAATTCGGCGTTGCGCAGGCTGATGTGTGGGTCGAGGCCGCTGGCGGAAGCAGTCACGGCATCCGCCGGCACGGGCGTGTTGGTGTCGAGATTGTTTTGCGCGCGATAGCTTGCAATGTTTTGCGCAATGGCATCGTGCAGCTTTTGTGAGGTCGGGCCGAGGTTGCTGCCACCGGAACTGGTCGGGTCGTAGGCCATGCCGTTGGCACCCGCATCGGAGGGGCGGGAGATGAAATATTTGTCGAGGGTGAACTGCTGGCCGATCAGGCGCGAGCCGTGGATCGTGCCGTCCTTGCCCACGATCAAACTGCCATTGGCCTGGTCACGGAACAGGATTTGCGAGACGCCAAACACGACCAGCGGATAAAGCCCGCAGCAGACGACGGCGAAAACCAGTGTGACCATCAAGGCGGCGCGAAATTCAGAGAATAATTTTTTCATAAGCTTAAACAAGTTTGAGGGTGGTGATGACGATGCCATTGAATGGCAAGATGATGCCGCCGACGGCCCCAATAGAACCGCATAAAATGACGGCCAAAAAAATTGTCGTCTCAATCGGACGGACAGATTTGGCAAAGGTGTTTTTCCTGGTTTTCATAAGGTTCAAGTTGTTGGATTTGCTCAAACGGCCGAATCGCCTGTCTCTTCGGTGCGGATGCGGACGGCCGATTCGATGGTGGAGACAAAGACCTTCCCGTCGCCGATCTTGCCAGTCTTGGCGGATTTGACAATCGTGCCCACTACCGCTTCGGACTGGTTGTCCGGCACGACAATTTCAATTTTCATCTTCGGCAGGAAGTCCACGGTATATTCGCTGCCGCGATAGATTTCAGTGTGGCCCTTTTGACGGCCAAACCCTTTAACCTCGCTCACGGTCATCCCTTCGATGCCGAGTTCGCTGAGGGCGTCCTTCACCTCTTCGAGTTTGAACGGCTTGATGATTGCTTCAATTTTTTTCATAATTACCGGGCGTTGAGTTACACAAGATGCAGTCCGGCGATGATGACATCAATGGCCTTGATGCCAACAAACGGAATGATGATGCCGCCCAGGCCGTAGATGAGCAGGTTTCGCTGCAAAATGGCGAGCGCGCCGATGGGTTTGAACTTCACGCCGCGCAGCGCCAGCGGAATCAGCGCGACGATGATGAGGGCGTTGAAGATGATCGCGCTCAAAATCGCGCTGTTCGGGCTGTGCAGGCGCATGACATTGAGCGGCGCAATGGCCGGGAACGTCGCCATGAGCATCGCCGGAATGATGGCAAAATATTTCGCCACGTCGTTCGCGATGCTGAACGTGGTCAGCGAACCGCGCGTGATGAGCAGTTGTTTCCCAATTTCAATGATTTCGAGCAGTTTGGTCGGGTTCGAATCGAGATCCACCATGTTGCCGGCTTCCTTGGCGGCCTGTGTGCCGGTGTTCATCGCCACGCCGACGTCGGCCTGCGCGAGCGCGGGTGCGTCATTCGTACCGTCGCCGATCATCGCCACCATGCGCCCGCCGGTTTGTTCCTTGCGGATGAGCGCGAGTTTGTCCTCCGGTTTTGCCTCGGCCAGAAAATCATCCACGCCCGCCTCCTGCGCGATGGCGGCGGCGGTCAATTGATTGTCGCCGGTGATCATCACGGTGCGGATGCCCATCGCACGAAAGCGTTTGAATCGTTCGGCGATGCCGCCTTTGACGATGTCCTTGAGATGGATGACGCCGAGCACTTCCTTGCCGTCGGTGACAACGAGCGGCGTGCCGCCGGACCGGGAAACCTTGTCCACGGTATCTGTGACCGTTTGCGGAAAGATGCCGCCTTCACGGTCAATCAAAACGCGCATGGCTTCCGACGCGCCTTTGCGGATGCACCGCGCAGGCTTCCCGTCAACCGCAGGAAAATCCACGCCGCTCATGCGCGTCTGCGCCGTGAACGGGATGAACACCGCGTGGGCCGCCGCGACCTCGCGTCCGCGCAGACTGAATTTTTCCTTGGCGAGCACGGTGATGCTGCGGCCTTCGGGCGTTTCGTCGGCGAGCGACGCAAGCTGTGCGGCGTCGGCGAGCCGTTCGATTGTGACAAACGGAGCGGGAATAAACTCGGTGGCCTGGCGGTTGCCCAGCGTGATGGTGCCGGTCTTGTCGAGCAGCAAAACGTCAACGTCGCCGGCGGCCTCGACGGCGCGACCGCTCATCGCCAGGACATTTTTCTGGAGCAGACGGTCCATGCCGGCGATGCCAATAGCGCTCAACAAGCCGCCGATGGTCGTGGGAATCAGACACACCAGCAGCGCGATCAGCACCGGTACGGAAAACACCGTGGCGGAATAAATGCCGAACGGTTTCAGCGTCACGCAAACCAGCAGAAAAATAAACGTTAACGCCGCAAGCAGAATGGTGAGCGCGATTTCGTTCGGAGTTTTCTGGCGGCTCGCGCCTTCGACCAGCGCAATCATGCGGTCGAGAAAACCCTCGCCGGGATTGATTGAAACGCGAATTTTGATTTCGTCGGACAACACGCGCGTGCCGCCGGTGACGGCGCTGCGGTCGCCGCCGCTTTCGCGGATGACGGGCGCGGATTCGCCGGTGATGGCCGATTCATCCACCGTGGCCGCGCCTTCGATGACGTCGCCGTCGGCGGGAATCATTTCGCCGGCATGCACGAGGACGACATCGCCTTTGCGCAACCCATCGGCACTGACCTCTTCCAACTGGCCGTTTTTGCCGACGCGACGGGCGACCGTATTGACGCGCGTGCCGCGCAATGCCTGTGCCTGCGCCTTGCCGCGGCCTTCGGCGACGGCTTCAGCGAAATTGGCAAAGAGCACGGTGAACCAGAGCCAGATTGCGAGTTGGACGATGAAACCACGGTCCGTCGTCGCCGTGAAAATACCGGCCGTGGTCAGTGCGGCCCCCACCATCGTCACGAACATGACGGGGTTCTTGACCATCAGGCGCGGGTCGAGCTTTTTGAAGGCGTCGCCCACCGCCGGGCCGGCGATATTCCAATCGAAAAGTGAAGGAGCTTTGTGCGTCATAAAAATATTTTAAAATAATTAGAACAATTTTCCCTGGAGCATGAGGAAGTGCTCGACAATCGGGCCGAGGGTCAGCACCGGGAGAAAATTCAGCGCGCCGACCAGCAGCACCGTGCCCAGCAGCAGGATGATGAACGTGCCGCCGGCGACGGGGAACGTGCCCGCGCTGGCCGGGACGAGTTTCTTCTGCGCCAGCGCCCCGGCCAGCGCCATGATGGGAATGATCATCAGGAAACGTCCGATAAACATCGCGATGCCCAGCGTGGTGTTATACCAAGGCGTGTTCGCGGAGAGCCCGGCGAAGGCGCTGCCGTTGTTGCCGGTGCAGGAGGAATAGGCGTAGACAATTTCGCTCAGGCCGTGCGGGCCGTTGTTGTTCAACCCGGCCAATCCCCATTGGCTGACCGTCGCCCAGGCGGAAAAGCCCAGAATGTCAACGGCGAGAATCAACAGCGCCAGCATGGCCATTTTCACCTCGTAAGACTGGATTTTTTTGCCGAGATATTCCGGCGTGCGCCCGACCATCAGACCGGCGATGAAGACCGCCAGCACCACGAACACGAGCATTCCATAAAGTCCCGCGCCCACGCCGCCGATGATGATTTCGCCGAGCTGGATGTTGAACAGCGGCACGAAGCCGCCGAGCGGCGTGAGTGAATCGTGCATGCAGTTGACCGCGCCGCACGAGGCGTCGGTGGTGACCGTGGCGAACAAGGCAGAATTGAAAATGCCAAAGCGGACTTCTTTGCCTTCCATATTCCCATCGGCCACAGCCACCCCGAGCTGCTGGTGAACGGGGTTCCCCCTGGATTCAGCCCACCAGCAAAACAGCGTCCCGGCGAGGAACAACGCCATCATCGCGCCCCAGACCGACCAGCCGTGCGCCTGGTTTTTGGTCATGCGGCCAAGGTAATAGGTGAGGCCGCTGCCAATCGCGAAAATGGAGAGCATTTGCAGAAAGTTGGAGAGCGGCGTCGGGTTTTCAAACGGATGCGCGGCATTGGCGTTGGTGTTTCCGCCGCCGTTCGTGCCGAGCATTTTGATGGCGACCTGTGACGCCATCGGGCCTTGCGAGATGGACTGTGTGTCCACGGTTTGATTCACCATGACGGGCACGTTGGTCATGACCGGCTGGCCTTTCGCATCAAGCTGCGGCACATCCATCATCACTGCCACGCCGTTGGTCATCAGCGGCTGGCCTTTCTGATCCAGCTTGGGTGCCTGCACCGTGACCGCCACATTCGTGGTCACGGGCTGGCCTTTGGCATCGGTTTGCTGAACCTGGATGGTGTAAGATTCGACAAGCTTCGCCTGGGTGTAGGGCTTGAAGTTTTGAATCATGCCCTGCGACACGAGCACGACCGCGAAAACCAGACAGATCGGCACCAGCAAATAGTAAGTGACGCGCACCAAGTCCACCCAGAAGTTGCCGAGCAATTGCGTCGAGTGCCGTGCGATGCCACGCACCAGCGCCGCAGCGATGGCAATGCCGGTGGCCGCCGAACCGAAATTGTGAATCACCAGCGCGACCATCTGCGAGAGATAGGACATGGTGGATTCGCCGGAATAGCTCTGCCAGTTGGTGTTTGTCGTGAAGCTGATGGCGGTGTTGAACGCCAAATCCGGCGAGAGCGCGCCAAAGCCCTGTGGATTGAGCGGCAGAAAATTTTGCAGGCGCAGCATCGCATAAGTGAACACGCAACTCACCAGGCTGAACAGCAGCATGGCCCAGGTGTATTGCCGCCAGTTTTGCTCCTGCTCCGGGCGCACGCCCATGACCCAATAGGAAAGGCGTTCGACCGGACGGATCACCGGGTCGAGCCAGGTTTTGCCGTTCGCATCGAGCACGCGCATGAGGTAAAGCCCCATCGGTTTGGTGATGAGCGCAAGCGCGCCGACATAAAGGGCGAGTTGTAACCAGCCGGAAGTATTCATAGTTGGCAGTTGTTAAAATTTTTCAGGGTATATCATCGCGATGAACAGATAGGCGAACAGCGCGAGGGCAATAAGGCCGACAATAATGTTTTCCATAAATTTTTAGAGTTTTTCGCACCAGTGGGCGTAAATTTCACCCGCCACAAAAAACAAGACCAGCACGCCGATATAGATCACGTCCAGCATAATTTTTCCAATCCACAGCGCTGTCACAATGGACGCAACAACGCCATAACATTTTTATTTTTGGGTGAACTTGAAGCCGCAGACTTCGCGGATCAGAGGATCGCCCTTCCAATTGCCTGCGAGATTAGCTGTCGGGCTTGGCCTTGAAAGTGGCCTTGGCACGCGTTACCGCGCGCCGTTCGCCCCGTCCTCAACTGTTTGAGGATTTTTGGGTCTCCCGCATCCGGCTTCAGGAAGAAAACCGGATTTAGGCTGCAACGAAGCAACTAAAACACATCCCCGGCCCCTTGTCAAGTGGATTTCAAACTATTGTCGGGATTATGCACTTCACAATTGTAATCAGAAAACCCATGTTTTATTGGGTTTTTGAGAGATTTTTCGACCTAAAATCAACCCCTAAAAACCAAAGGAAAAATATGACTGCGTTTAATGATTTTGTGGAGATGGTTTGTAAAACCGCTGTGCGATTTGTCAACGGAGCGGATTGCGTATTTGTCTGTGGCAATTTCGATTCTGTCGATAATGATTTCGCTGGCAACAATTGTGATTCTGGCACGTTCGCAAGCGGCAAAGGATTCATGTCATCCATATACGAAATAACTCACAGACGGCTGACAAAATCAACGAAAATCCGGCAGGACTTGTGAAGTGCATAATCCCAAACTTATTGCGGGGATTTATATGCATTTCACACAGGTTTGGCTGAAAACGGGCAAAAACCGCCAAATTTTCTATAGCTTCTTTGGAGGTTCATTTTTCCCACGGAACCCGCTGCACGCGTTCAATTCAGATCAGATTTTCCTCAAATACAATCCGACGGGTTCATAAATCCACGCTTGCCAAAACACGAAGAAAAATTGAAACTGAAGCTGCCGGTTGCGCGGTTAGCTCAGTGGTAGAGCACTACATTGACACTGTAGGGGTCGAAGGTTCAATCCCTTCACCGCGCACCACTTCTTTTTTTGACTCCACCAATTCCCCGGCTTTGAAATGTTTCTTGATTCCGATTGCCTTCAAATTGGCCTCAAGTTTTTTTGCGTGCTCTACCAGAATTTCATCAAGTGAATTGTTCAAGGCTTCGTTGATAATTAGCGAGACGTTGAACTCAAGTTTATCGGCAATCGCAAGGCGTTCCTCATTGTCCGGCCAAGGCCGAAAGTTTCTAATGCGATACTTTTTTTGATTGTTTCTATTCATATTAAGCAGCTTGTTTGCTGCTGTTACACAACGAATTTAGCTCCTGTTGTATATTTGTAAAGATTTATGATTGACAAAGATGTAAGCTTGTAAGACACTATTACAACATGAGCAACAAATCGCCCAAAAAACCCCGTAAGCTCTCGAATTTCGAGCTATCGCTGGAGTGCCTCAAAACGCTCCGTAATCTGAAACGCCATAGCGGGATGTCTGGAAAGTTTGCCGTTGAACGCGGCATCGCTCTTTTGGAAAGTTCGCTTAGCGCAACTCACGGTCATCCTACTTTGGCAAATCGTCCTGATTTTTTAACTCGCCCTAATCCTGCCGCTGTCGAGGCAGGTAAAGTCAAGTTGAACAAAGGAATCGTTCTATGAATGCAGACCAGCCGAATTTGAGTCTTGCTGCCCGTTTGAAGCGCCGGACTGTGGAGTTGCTCGGTGACACCGGGCCGTCGTCCTCGACGCAAGCAGAGAGCAGCGCGACGGCACGCGGTTCAAGCGGGACAATCCGGCGGCGTCGGGTTTTTCCGTCCACCGCGACCGTTCTGGTTTTCAGAGAAACGTCTTCCCATTGCAGCCGCAACAATTCATCCGGCCTGATGCCGGCGAACAAACCAAGAATGATGTAAGGCAGGCATGGAGTTTCGGAATCAAGCCGGGGATCGTCGTTTGGCGTTTGCGCAATTTCCAAAAGCTTTTCAGTTTGTTCTGGCGACAAAATGAATGGCGCTTTTTTGTCCAAAAAAATCGGTTCGATTTTAAGGCAGGGGTCTTTGAAAATCATCTCGTGGCGAAGCGCAAAGGCGAACAAGACCGCAATGCGTTTGAAGTTGGTGTCTTTTGAGGACAACGAATGGAATTGCTTCAACCACGTTTGAATGTCTAGCGTTGTGAAATCCGAAATCAACTTTCCTTCCCGTCCTTTGGCAAACCGTTTGAGATACCCGTGCAGCCCGCGAACGTAAGCATCACGCCGGTTGCCGCTGCTCTTGGCTTCGATAAGCTGCATTATTGCTGCGTTTATGGTCAGTGCGGCCTCGAAAGGGTCGGGCAACTGACGGCCCTCCTGCTGCCGTCGCAGTTCCGCAATTTCCATCAGCAGGCATTTCCCCGCCATGTGGCAAAGTCTGTGCATTGATATTGAACGTTATACCCCGTTTCATTGACCGTTTCGAGGCTTTTTGGGCGGCTGCGCGGTAGAGGGGTTGAACCTCTGACCTATACAGTGTCAATGTAGTGCTCTTGGGAAAATTGTAGTGCTCTAGCGACCCCTCCTTTGACACTGTAGGGGTCAGAGGTTCAAACCCTCTATCGCGCACCATTTTCCCCGCCGCAAAACTTAATTTCAACTTTGAAGCGCCGCGCCGAATTGCTACGTTACACTCATGTCACGAAAGTCTTCGGATTCGCACCACGGTTTCAACGACGTCATCGGTGTCGCGCTGCTCGCCGTCGCGCTGCTGCTGCTGGTCGCGCAACTTTCGTTTGACCGCTACGACATTTCCTTTTTTCGCGATCCGCACAACAAACCTGTCCACAACTGGATTGGCGTCATCGGCGCGTATGTCGCGTGGGGATCGTTTTTGCCGTTCGGCTGGGTCGGTTATCTTTTGCCGTGGCTGCTCGCGTTGTTTGGCGTGGCGTATCTGCTGAATTTCATGAGCTACCTGCACGAGCGGCTGCGCTGGTCGCTGATTTGGGCGGTGATGCTGCTCGTCTCGCTCACCGGGCTGCTTTACATCATGGATGACGGCGGCCGGCGCGGAAATTTCCACGAGACCATCGGCGCGCAAAGCGCCGGCGGCTGGCTCGGCTACATGACCTACGGCCAGACGCAGCATTACGAATACGGCCTCTGCCTGCTTGGCAACCTCGGCGCGACGATTGTCTACGCTGCGCTCTGCCTCATCAGTTTGCTGTTCCTGACGAATTTCCGGCTCGGCGAATGGATTCGCAGCTGGCTCGACAAGGAATCCATCAAAGCCAGGGCCGGACCCAAGTCCGTCGAGGAAACCGCGCTGGAACAGCGCGCCCGCGAATTGGAAAGGCAGGCGAAGAAATTGCAGCAGGAAGTTGCGCGCTCCGGCCTCGGCGCGGATGGGCAGCCCGTGCCCGAACCGACCGTGCGCGATTTGAGCGTGCCGCAAAACAAATCGCCGCGCTTCCGCAAGACCACTTTGCCTGAATCCAAATTTGCCGAGCCAATTGCCCCGCCGGATGAAGGCGAAGTGATTCCCGCGAAGGAAGTCGCCGCCGCGACGACGGAAGAAATTCTCGGCAAAAAATCCGAAACCGAAAAACCAGCGGAAACAAAAATTGACGAACCGGTGGCGGAAAAAGTGGACGGCGAAAAAACCGCCGAACCAAAGGCCGAATCAGAAATTAAAATCACCGGCATTGCGCCCGCCAGGCCGAAACCGAAAAAGCCGAAACCAATCACTGTGGCGCAGACGCCGATGATCGGGAATTATCAGTTGCCGTCACTCGATTTTCTCCAGCACCCGGACATGACCGTAAAGCCGACCGAGTCGAAGGAGGAACTCATGGCCAACGCGCGGCTCATGCAGCAGACGCTCGCGCAATTCGAAATCGAAGTCTCCCTCGGCGACATCACCAAAGGCCCGACCATCACGCGCTACGAGTTGCATCCCGCGCCCGGCGTGAAGCTCGAAAAAATCACCGCGCTGTCCAATAACATCGCCGCCGCGCTCAAGGCTGAACGCATCAACATCCTCGCGCCCGTGCCCGGCAAAAGCTCCGTCGGCATCGAAGTGCCGAATCTCGTGAAGACCAAGGTCATCATGCGCGACCTGCTGGAATCCGACGAATGGCGCAACACCAAGGCGCGCATCCCGCTCGCGCTCGGCAAGGATGTTTATGGCCACCCAATCATAGCCGACCTCGGCGACATGCCGCATTTGCTCATCGCCGGCAGCACCGGTTCGGGCAAATCCGTTTGCATCAACGCCATCATCGCATCGTTGCTCTACAGATTTTCGCCGGATCAACTGCGCTTCGTGATGATTGACCCCAAGGTCGTCGAGTTGCAGCAATACAACGCACTGCCGCATCTTGTCGTGCCCGTCGTGACCGATCCGAAAAAAGTGCTGCTCGCCCTGCGCTGGGTTGTCAACGAAATGGAAAAGCGCTACCAGATTTTTGCGCGTGTCGGCGTCCGCAACATCACTTCGTTCAACGCGCGACCAAATAAAAAACTGGTTCCGCAGGAACCCGAATTGCCGCTCACGGTCAAAAAGGAAAAACTTGAGCCGGGCGCGGAAGGTTTCGCCGTGGAAGTGGACGAACAAATCGTGGTGCCGCGCGAGGAGGACATTGTCATTCCCGAAAAACTTTCCTACATCGTCGTCATCATTGATGAGCTGGCAGACTTGATGTTGGTCGCGCCTGCCGACGTGGAAATGGCCATCGCGCGCATCACGCAGATGGCGCGCGCGGCGGGAATCCATTGCATCGTCGCCACGCAGCGGCCCAGCGTTGACGTCATCACCGGCGTCATCAAATCGAACATCCCGGCGCGCATCGCGTTCCAGGTCGCCGCCGCCGTGGACTCGCGCACGATTCTCGACGGACAGGGCGCGAACAAACTGCTCGGCAAGGGCGACATGCTGTATCTGCCGCCCGGTTCGGGGAAATTGATCCGGGCGCAGGGCGCGCTCATCACCGATCCGGAAATTAACAGCGTCGTGGACTTCATCGCGTTGCAGGGCAAGCCGAGTTACGAAATGGAAATCCACCGGCAACTTTCCAAACCCGTGGCCAGCTACGGCGACGAAAGCGGCATTGACGAGGATGAGGAAATCATCCAGCAGTGCATCGAAGTCATCCGCAGCGAACAGAAGGCGAGCGTCTCGCTCATGCAACGCCGCCTGCGCCTCGGCTACACCCGCGCGGCGCGCATCATGGACGAACTGGAAAATCGCGGCATCGTCGGCCCCAGCAAAGGCGCGGAGCCGCGCGACATCTTAATTGATTTGGACGGCGGTGGCGCGGATGGCGGCGGGCAGGAAGCGGTTTAATTTTTCCAGACCCAATCGCCATTTGTGTAATCAATCACGCCACCTTTTGTCAGCGGTTCTTGACCGCCATCATCTATTTCATTCCAGCCGACGGAGTAGAGCAAAAATTTTCCATCGTCCGTGCGGCGATAATGCAACGGCTGGCCACCGATGATGTCGTGCGGAATTTTTTCGATGAACTGCGGTGCGAGCGCGTCGAGCGTTTCGGGATACTTGCCGTGCGCAAGATGGCAACGCTCCAGCGCACAGGCGATTTGCGCTTCGTTGACTAATGTTTGATTGTGCGCGGTTGTTTGCCATATTTTAGAAAGGTCGGCATCGGTCGCGAATCTCGCTAAGAAAGTATAAAACGAAAAGTGATTATGAATCTCTTTTGCTTGGCGTCTTTCGGTTTCTATTCTTTCTGGCAGAATTGTCCCGTTTTCAAAATCAGTGCTATCCACCAGTTTGGACTGAAGCTTCGCAATTGTGACCATATTCTGATAAACCCAACCACTGGGCATATAATTACCCCAAGGAAATCTAAAATGTTTCAAATTTTGCCAAAGGGAAGGATCATTTGGATATTTTCTCAATAGATTTTTGAAAGTCCAACACCAGGTTGCCGATTCAAGCTCAAAACTTTTGGCGACGATTGGAGCAAAGTTGATTTTTTTGAGTTGCCGTTGGAGTGAGACAAGTTGTGGCTCACGCCATGTATGCAGGTGTAAACCATCGCTAATTGTATTCAGGTAAATTCCTGCGGCAGCCAAATTAATCGACATTGCGATTGAGGTTATTGGTTTCCCTGACGGAGCGGCTTCCATCGTGCGACGCAAATTATTAAGCAACGTCAATTCATCCAATGCTTTGTTGGGTTGGCCAAGAAGTAAATAACAATGCGCACGTTGTGAGAGCATTTGAGCGACCACTCGAATGGAAACAAAATCCGGTATTGGTATTATTATGGGTTCACGGTAATCACCTTCCATTCGTGCATATGGACGTTTCAGAGCATCGCCAATCAAATCAAAATCAGGTTTGGACTGATCGCTCCAAACCAAATAATCTTTAGCTTCATCGGCAGTTTGAATTAAGTTTGTCGCCGTGCTGACGGAAGCCGTCATTGCCTGAAATTTTACATCGCGAAGCCGATCCGCCAATTCATTTGTGTCTGAATGCCAGTTGTTGACAAACCACTCCTGCATTTTCGGCGCCTTGAAAAAATTCTGGTCGTCCAGCACGGGCGGCGGAATAAGTTTGTCCCAATCCACTATTTCACCCCTTGCTTCCAATTCGCGTTTGCAATTTTCCCATGCACGTTTGCCGCGCCAATTTTCCTCGGCATAGAAAATGGCAACCAGCAAAGTAAAACCGCCCAAAACGATTATTGTTCGCCACAATTTGGATTTCGGCAGAAAGGCCATTTCCGGCATTTTCCAAGATTGCCAACTTCACGTCAATCGCGCTAAATGGAGCGAATGTCAACGGTTGCCGAACAACTCCGCACGGCGCGCGAGGCCAAAAAAATCACGGTGCAGCAGGTTGCCGACGCCACCAAAATCCGCACCGACCATGTCCGCGCGATTGACGAGGGAAATTTTAACGTCTTCTCCGCGCCGATTTACATCCGCGGCTCGGTCAAAAATTACGCGACGATGCTCAAGCTCGACGTGCCGAAAATCATGGCCACGCTCGACGCCGAATTGAAAGGCACGGAAAAATTCAGCGAACCGCCGCCGCTGGTCGAGCAGCAGAAGAAGTTGATGGATCATCTCATGCTGCTGGCGGCCAAGGTGAACTGGCGGGCGGGCGTTGGCGTCATCGCGGCGCTGGGCATCGTGGTGGTGGTGGCGGCGGTCGTGTTCGCGTGGCGGCATCACCAGAAGCACGATCCATTGTCCAACCTGCCGCCGGCGGTTTATCAACCAGCCAGTTCCGGCGACACGCTGCCGCTGCCTAAAAAATAAGGCAGAAGGCAGAATGAAGAAACGGATTTCGCCGGATGGATTGCAAATTTTGTTTCTGCCTTCTGTCTTCACGCTTCATTTAAGTAAATCGCACGGTTGCGCCACAGATAAATCGCGCCCGACACCGCCGTCAGCACGACCGCCAGCCACAGCATGATTTCCGCGAAGGCCGGCACCCACGAATGGAAAAATCTTTGCAATTGCGGCGGCCATTCTTCGCAGGCATCCACGATCAGCAGCGCGTTGATGGCAACGATTTGCGAGACGGTCTTGTGTTTGCCGAACTTTTCCGCCGCAAGCACGATGTTTTTGGACGCCGCCAGCAGCCGCAAACCGGTGATGGCCAGTTCGCGTGCGACAATGATGATGACCATCCACGCCGCGACTTTGACCGGCGCGTCCGGGTTCAAGTGCGTGCTTTCAACGAAGGCCACGAACGCCGAGCAGGTTAAAATTTTGTCGGCGAGCGGGTCCATCAAAATGCCGAAGTTGGTGATGAGCTTGCGCGAGCGCGCGATGCGACCGTCGAGAAAATCCGTGAATCCCGCGAGGTTGAATAAAATCAGCGCCAGCGTGTCTTTGAACCGCAACGGCGAGAACAGCGCCCAGAGAAACAGCACCGTCAGCGCAAAACGCGAGACCGTCAGTTTGTTCGGCAGATTCATTTACGCGCCAAACTTGTCGAACATCTTCGCGTTGGCCTGCATCAGGCGGATGAGGAATTTCGCCTTGAAGACACCGAGCGAGCCGAGGTTCGCGCCAGTCTCGGTGAAACGTTCCAGCTTGTCCGAACCGCTGCACGCGGAATGCAGCAGCACCGGTTGCGGATGCCACGAGTGGCCTTTGAGCGCGCACGGTGTCGAATGGTCGCCGGTGACGACGAGCACGTCCGGCTTCTTCCGCAGCAGAATCGGCAGCGCGGCGTCGAAATCCTGGATCGCGTTCATTTTGGCATAAAAATTTCCGTCCTCGCCCGCCTTGTCGGTGTATTTGAAGTGGATAAAAAAGAAGTCGAAGTTGTCGTATTCAACCAGGTAGCGCTCAAACTGCTCGGCAATCGTCGCCGGGCCTTCGATTTTTTTCATGCCGACGAGCTGCGCGAGTCCCTTATACATCGGATAAACCGCGAGGCACACAGGCTTAAGCAAATAACGTTCTTCAAACAGCGGAATATGCGGCTGATGTGCGATGCCGCGCATGAGAAAACCGTTCGCCGGCTTTTCGTTCGCAATGATCGGTAGCGCGGCCTTGTAAAAATCCGCGATGAGCGCGGCCATTTTCTTCTGGCCGGCATTATTTTCGTCGCGCGGGTGGACGGTCGGAATTGGAAAACCTTCGCGGTTCGGATCGGCATCCGTCAACGGCCCTTCAAGTCCCTTGCCGCGAAAGATGACGACGAAACGATGTTCCTTGCCGGCCTTGATGATGACTTCCGTGTCGCCGAGTTTCTTGATTTTCGCCGACAGCAACGCGACCAGCTTTTCACAAACTTCGGTCGCAATTCTTCCAGCGCGGCGGTCGGTGACAATTCCTTTCGCATCCAGCGTGGCGAAATTCGCACGCGCGCAAACGTCGCCGGGTTTGAGTTCCACGCCGAGGCCAAGCGCCTCAATGACGCCGCGACCGACTTGAAATTCCAGCGGATCGTAGCCGAACAGGCCGAGATGTCCCGGCCCGCTGCCGGGCGTGATGCCGGGCGCGGCGGGAATCATGCGGCCCTGCGCGGAATCCTTCGCGATCTTGTCGAGGTTCGGCGTCGAGGCGGCTTCGAGCGGCGTGAGATAATTTTGTTCCTTCGTCGCGATGTCGCCGAGGCCGTCCAGCACGACGAGCACGAGCTTGGCTTTGGTTTTCAGAGTCAGTTCGGAATAAAGCGCGTCCAAATTCATGCGCCGAGTTTGCGGCCAAACCCGCCGCGAATCAATGCGATTCCGTTTTGCGCTGCGCGAAATTGTTCAGGCCGGCGAAAATTGTGGCGTTGCCGTTTGTGAAACGATTCACAGTTGCATAACTCGCCCGCAAAGCGTCAAAAAGTCGGTGTCAATCACCCACAAGTGCGTGCAAGCCGTCCAAAAGTCCGTGTGAGTTTGCGAAAAGCTCATGCGAGACGATGAAAAGGACTTGTCAGCCGCCGAAAAGTTTGTGCGAGAGGCCCAAAAGTCCGTGTCAGATGGCCAAAAGTTGGTGTCAACTCTGGAAAAGCTTGTGTCGGCAGCGAGTTATCGAATACGAAACAGCCTGAATACAAGCAATTTGCGTTATTTCCTGCTTTTGGGAAGTTGAAAGCCCGTCAGGGCTGAAATCTTTGTAGAAACCGGCAAATTAAAATGGATCAAGCTCCACCAGGAGCGACACCTTCAGGAAATTCGCGCGGAATATGCCGCTCCTTACGGAGCTTGTGATTTTTCGTTGATATGATTCTACAAATATGTCGCGCCGACGGCGCTGGTGCGGATGCCGCGAAGCGAATCAAATCGGAAACAAATTGACGTTGCGGACAGCAGGGGGCAAAAGTCCGGCGAAAATTGTGGCGTTGACGTTTGTGAAATGACTTTAAGATGGACGGGGAAATTTTAATGGCATTTAATCTTGTGAAATATATGAAACGCAAAATCGTCGCCATAATTTCATTGATCGCATTCGCGACTGCAACTTCTCACGGCGCCGCCGGAAATTTCAAATCTCATGTTGAGATTTATGTGACGGCGAGAGACACGGGGCAACGCCTGGCAAAAGCGGATGAAATGGAACTGGCAGACAGTTCGCCGATAAACGAAAAGCAACAATACATTTTTGTCGATCCTTCAAAAACGTTTCAAACCGTCATCGGCATCGGCGGCGCTTTGACGGATGCTTCGGCGGAGACGTTCTACAAGCTTCCTGAAGACAAACGGCAGGAAATTTTGACGGCCTATTTTGATCCGCAAAACGGCATCGGCTATACGCTCGGACGAACCCACATCCACAGCTGTGATTTTTCAAGCGAGAGTTATACCTATGTGAAAGACGGCGACAAACAACTGGACAGTTTCGATATTTCCCACGATTTGAAGTATCGCATTCCTTTCATCAAGGAAGTGCTGGCGACCGCCGGAAAAGATAATTTCACTTTGTTTGCCAGTCCCTGGAGTCCGCCCGCATGGATGAAAGACAACAATGATATGCTTCACGGAGGCAAGTTGCTGCCGGAATACTATGAGTCGTGGGCAAATTATTTCGGCAAGTTTATTCACGCCTATGAAAAAGAAGGCATTCCGATTTGGGGATTGACGGTGCAGAACGAACCGCTGGCCATTCAGACTTGGGAGTCTTGCAATTATACTGCCGAGGAGGAGCGCGACTTTGTGAAAAATTATCTTGGACCCGCTCTCCGAAAAGATGGATTGAAGGATAAAAAAATCATCGTCTGGGATCACAACCGCACTTTGATGGATCACTATGCGTCAGTCATTTTGGATGATCCGGCTGCCGCCAAATATGTCTGGGGCGTCGGCTATCATTGGTATGTGGAAGACAGTTTTGAGAATGTCAAACGCGTCCACGAATCTTATCCCAAGACACACCTTCTGTTTACCGAAGGCTGCAACGGACCTTTTGATTTCAGCAAAATCAACGACTGGCAGTGGGGCGAGACCTACGCCAAATCAATGATCAATGATTTCAACAACGGCGTTGAAGGCTGGACGGACTGGAACGTGTTGCTCGACGAAAAAGGCGGCCCGAACCACGTCCAGAATTATTGTTTCGCGCCGGTTCATGCCGACACTCAGACCGGGAAATTGTATTACATGAATTCCTTTTATTACATCGGCCATTTTTCAAAATTCGTCCGTCCGGGCGCAAAGCGGATCAACAGTTCATCCACGACCGACAAGCTGCTGACCACCGCATTTTTGAATCCCGACGGAAAAATTACCGTCATCGTTCTCAACCTTACCGATGAAGCACAGCCGTTCAACTTCTGGCTGGACGGGAAAAGCGCGAAAAGCGCCAGCCCCGCGCATTCCATCATCACACTCGTGCTCTCGTAGAAACGAATCAATCGGAAACAAACTGACGTTGCGAGGCGCGAGCGAAAGTCCGGCGAAAATTGTGGAGTTGCCGTTTGGGAAATGATTTTGGCTGAAAGACTGGAGCAGACAGAATTAACAAAATGAACAGAATTCAATTCTGCATGATTCTGTTCTAGCTGCGGAGCAGCGGACGGGAGTAGCCCATGGTGAAACCGTGGGTAAAATCCCCGCCAAACCGCCAGCCCCGGATGGGGCGAAAGAAAAATCACGCGGCCTTTCTCACGCCCCTTCCGGGGATTAAAAATTACGGAACAAGCCAACCCACGGTTGCACCGCGGGCTACTTTCTGAACGCCGCTCCGCGGCTGGCAGAAAAACGCGCTTGTCGCCGGGGCGTTTGGAGTTACAGTTTCAGCAGCCATGAAAACGCTTTCGGCCAAGGCTAAAATTAGTGGACTTGCCGTTTATTAAATAATTTTCGATAGAATATATTTCAATTTTTTGATTGTTTAGGAAAAACTTGTTTTTCGAGAGTGGATCGAAATGTTCTGAAAAATTCAGAATCTTGTCCGCCATTTACAACATAAATTCCCGGCACTCCTTCCAAACCAAAGAAGCCTCCATAATAACTGAAGCGTGCGCGATGTTGGCTGCCGTCGCGCAAGGTAAGAACCACAAGCGGAGACCCTTTCCACAAGCCACCTTGGTGATATTCGGCGCTGCCAGCAGCGCTGATAAAAACTTCCACAGGAAAAGGTGCTGAGGTTGTAGATGAAAGTTCGTTGGAGGAAACAATCTGGTGATAACTGGCATCGTAGACCCTAATAGCAGTAACGGATGAAACTGTCCGAGCTAATTCGCGGTATGCTTGTGCAGCTTGGTTTTCTAGCCACAATTTTACACCAAGAATTCCGAAGACAACCACGATGGCAATTGCCAACAGCCGACGCAAAATAGTTTTCATAGGATTCCCGATTGCTAATTAAAGTTGTAGCCGTATTAATTTTCAGCCGCAAACGAAATTTTCTCGCCCGCACCGCGTTTTACAGTTTTACTTTCCGCCGCATGAAACAAAAAGCTTACGCCGCCGCCGGCGTGGACATTGATCTGGGCAATCGCGTCAAGGCCACGCTGCCGCAATTGCTCGCCAGCACGCATCGCCGCGAGGTGCTCGGCAAGGTCGGCGGCTTCGGCGGCCTATTCGTGCTGGACGTGAAAAAATATCGCGAGCCTGTCCTCGTGTCGTCCGTGGACGGCGTCGGCACGAAGCTGAAGCTCGCCTTCGCGCTGGACCGGCACGACACCATCGGCGCGGATCTCGTGAATCATTGCGTGAACGACATCGCCGTGCTGGGCGCGGAGCCGCTGTTTTTCCTCGATTATCTCGGCACCGGCAAGCTGGAACCGCACGTTTTCACGGACATCATCAAGGGCTTCGCGCGCGCGTGCGCGGAAAACAACTGTGCGCTCATCGGCGGCGAGACGGCGCAGATGCCGGGTTTTTATCAGGCGGGTGAATACGACGTAAGCGGCACAATCGTCGGCGTGGTGGAAAAATCCAAGATGCTCAACGGCCAGAAAACCATCCGGCGCGGCGACGTGGTCATCGGCATCGAATCGAGTGGCCTGCACACGAACGGCTATTCGCTCGGACGGAAAATTTTCTTCGAGCAGTTGAAATTGAAACCGTCGAGCCGCGTGCTGGGATTGAAAGGCACGATTGGCGAGGAGTTGTTAAAAGAGCACGTCAGCTATGGGCCGCTGGTGCAGAAGCTGTTGAAGCGTTTTAACAACTCGTCACTCGTCACTCGTCACTCGCCACTCCCCGTAAAGGCGTTCGCCCACATCACCGGCGGCGGTTTCGTGGACAACATCCCGCGCGTGCTGCCGAAATCCCTCGACGTGGTCATCAAGAAAGGTTCGTGGGACATGCTGCCGATTTTCCGCATCATCGCGGAAAAGAGCGGTGTGCCGGATGAAGAATTGTATCAGGTCTTCAACATGGGCATCGGTATGGTTTCAATTGTGGCTGCGGAAAAAGCGAATGACGTTTTGAAATTCATCCGCGCGCAAAAGCACAAGGCGTGGCTCATCGGCGAAGTTGTGAAGGGCAAGGGCGAAACGCACGTGCAATAGAACTTATGGAACTAAATGACAAATCTCGCGTCATCTTGGAAGCGATAGCTGAAGGCAATTCCTACGAACAAATTCTTTCGAGCAATCCAAAGCTAACCTACAACGACATTTTCCGAGCCGCAGCCGAGGTGCTTGAATCACTGGATCAACCAGCGAAAGGCAAAACATACGAGCAGCGGATGGTAGAGATTCGTCAAGCACATCCACGAGCTTACGAGAAATGGAGCGACCGAGAAGATGCGTGCCTCGCGGAACTTTTCCGCAAAGGAATAGTCGTAAAAGAAATTGCCAAAACACTTCAACGACAGCCAAGTGCCATTCGTAGCCGTTTGGCGAAATTGAATCTTGTTGTAACGAGTGGAGATTCGACTGCCCAATGAAAATCCTCGTCATCGGTTCGGGTGGACGCGAGCACGCATTGGTCTGGAAGCTCGCGCAATCGCCGCACGCCACGCAGATGTGGTGCGCGCCCGGCAACGCGGGCATCGCGCAGGAACGGCTGAATTCTTCGCCCGTCGAATGTGTCAACATCAGCGCCGACGATTTGCCGAAACTGCTCGCGTTCGCGCTGGAAAGGAAAATCGAACTCACCGTCGTCGGGCCGGATAATCCGCTCGCGCTCGGCATCGTGGATTTATTTCAGAAAAATGGATTGCGAATTTGGGGGCCGAATCAAAAAGCCGCGCAGTTTGAATCGTCCAAAGTTTTCTCGCAGAACTTCATGGAGAAATATGGAATTCCTACGGCGTGTGCTGTAACTTTTTCCGACGCAACCGCCGCAAAAAAATTCGCGGCTTCACTCGAAGGCAAATGCGCCGTGAAAGCCGACGGTCTTGCGCTTGGCAAAGGCGTTTTGATTTGCGCCAATGAAATTGAGGCAAACAAGGCGATTGACGAAATTCTCATTGGCAAAAGTTTTGGCACGGCGGGCGCGAAGATTGTCATTCAGGAATTTCTCGAAGGAACGGAAATTTCGCTGCACGCAATTTGCGACGGCAAAACCGCCAAGCTTTTTCCAACGTCGCAAGACCACAAACGCGCTCACGACGGCGACAAAGGTCTGAACACCGGCGGCATGGGTGCATATTCCCCTGCTCCATTTTTGAACGACGCGGAATTGAAAAAAGTCGGCGATGCGATCCTGAATCCGTGGCTGTGCGGCTGCGCGGAAGAGAAAATTGATTTTCGCGGCATCATTTATCCCGGCGTGATGCTCACAAAATCCGGCGCAAAAGTTTTGGAATTTAACGCGCGCTTCGGTGATCCAGAAGCGCAGGTTTATCTGACGCGCTTGGAAAACGACCTGGTGGAACTGCTTGACGCCAGCGTGAGCGGCACGCTCGACAAAATCGAATTGAAATGGAAATCGGAAGCGAGCGTGTGTGTCGTGATGGCCAGCGGCGGTTATCCGGGGAATTATCAAAAAGGAAAACCGATTTACGGCTTGGACGAAGCAGCGAAATTGCCGGACGTAAAAGTTTTTCACGCTGGCACGGCAAAAAGCGGAAACGAAATTGTCACGAACGGCGGGCGTGTTCTCGGCGTGACGGCTTGGGCGAAGGATTTGAAGGCTGCACAAGCCGCCGCCTACGTCGCCGTTGGAAAAATTCATTTTGACGGAGCGCATTTCCGCCGCGACATTGCAGCGAAGGCGTTTTGACTATGAACCACGCGCAACGGTCAAGGCGAAGCAACCGCAGTTGAAAAAGTCTCTGTGCCAGTAAAACACGTGCGATTCAATTCGCAATTTTTACGGCGGCTGTTTTGAAGCTTGTTTAATTGGCGTTCAACATGGACACAAAATTGCACATCGAAAAGAATCGGAGTTCTAAAAAGACAAACCGTTTCGCCGGAGCGTTTTCACCGTTTTTTCCACTCCGTCTTCGGCGGCTCGGGCAAGCCTTGCGCGCGCAACGCCGTGCGGAAATGCAGCTTGGAGATTTTCGCCAGTTCGCCCGCGCCACGTTCTTCCACAAACTTTTTCGCCGCCGCATCCACCGCTGCCGATGCGCCTTTGGGTAGTTTCATTTCAAACTGCTTTTCCAGATTCGCCAGGCCTTTCACAAATTCGTCGCGCGCCAGGATCGAGGCCGCCGCCACGGCGATGTCTTCTTCCGCCTTGTGCCGCTGCACGAGTTGCAATTCCTTGCCCTGCGCCATCAGCGCTTTTTCGATCACGCTCTTGCTCGCGGCGAACTGGTCGCTGTTGGCCTTCACCGGCGGCGGGTTCATCTGGTAACGCTTGCCCAGCAGATTTTCGATCACGCGCGCGTGA
>Ga0182018_10000445_pt1 | contig 54416 bp, 45 predicted proteins | sample 812P2MmetaG_FD_120490 | JGI IMG/M metagenome (GOLD analysis project Ga0182018, IMG submission 120490) | Permafrost microbial communities from Stordalen Mire, Sweden - 812P2M metaG | ecosystem: Environmental > Terrestrial > Soil > Wetlands > Permafrost | place: Sweden: Stordalen | collected... | reverse complement strand
TGTTTACCCCGAAAGGGCACAAGATTCTGAAGCGCCACATTGCCGAGATTGAGCGGGTATCAAGCACAAAGAAAGGGTAACAGAATGACGAAGTGGAGTCAAGTACATAATCCCGGTTGAAGTCTTTTGTTTTGAAGATGATTCACAAGTGTTCATTCTACGAGGGTTACAGCAGAATGTTGTTGTATAAGTGGTTACTGCTTGTCGGTGACCCGTGGTGCGAGAATCTCCTGCCGCGAAAATGATGAGCTTGCGTTGTTTTAGGATGGCGCTGGAGGCAGGACGTAACTTTCTACGAGCACAAGTATAGGGGATGGTCTTTAGATTGTCAAGACAAATATTAAATATTTTATAAGGACAATAGAATCTTGGAGTTAGTTTTTGCATCCACCATCGAAGTCTTTTGCTACTGTCCGTCAGGCGCCGCTAGCTGAAGGATTAGGACCTGGCCGCCGGAGTGAAAGGAGCCGCCGGTGGCGGTGGTAGCGGACTGCATGGGTTTGCTCGGGAGGAAGTGGGAGAGCTCGGCGACTTGACCGGTGCTGATCAGGGTTTTTTCGACGTAATCGCGTTCGAGGTCGATGTCGGGATCGATTTTGTGAGTGATGCTGGTGGCGCTGGTATTGCGCTGGTCGCGCCCGAAGCCGATGTCGTGAGTGGCGGCGCCGACCCAGAGGGTCTCGCCGTTCACGGTGAACGGGGCTCTCCACAGGCGCAGGTGATGGCGCGAGGCGACGACCTGAATGGGCTCGGCGTGGGCCCAACCGTAGTCTTGCGAGCGGCCGAAGAGAAAGAGCTGGCTTATGGGCATGGTCAGATAGGATTCCTTGGAGATGCTGGCGATTAAGCCGCTGAGAAGGGTGTCTTTCACGTCGGAATCGACTTGGACCCAGCCGGCGGTGGTGAAGACTTTTTCCATGGCGTCGTGGGAGCCGAGGATGAGGAAGTTGACCATGTCGCCGGGATTGCCGGTCTTGTCGGCGACGCGGCGGGGGATTTTGGCGAAGAGCGAGTTGTCGATGCCCGGGAGGAAGGCAACGTCGCGAACGGCGGCGAAAGCGGAGTTGGCTGGGGATGGATAGATGGATATTTGGAGTTTGTAGGTGCCGTCGGCGGTGTCGCTGGAGGTTTGGTTAATGCCGACGGAGAGGCGGCCGCCGGTGGGGGCTATGACGTCACGCTTTGCGCCGATGAGAAAAGGTTGCGCGGTGTCTTGGTCGCCGATGCGCGCGATGAGCGCGCCGCGACCTGCGTCGTTGAAAGGAAGGATGCGGAGGAGATCTTTGAAGCCGCGAGGGACGCCATCGGGAGAGTTGTCGGCTTTGGCGTTGGCGTAGCGCAGGGAGCCGGTGGCGGAGAAGAGGAGGCGTTCGCCGGGGGAGACGTCGATGGCGGTGTCGACCCAGAGTTGGTCGCCGGTGAGTTGAATTTCTTGGGCGAGACGGGGCCGGGTGGTGGGTGAGGCGGAGGCCGCAGGGAACGGCGATGATGGAGTGGATTGCGAGTAGGCGGAGGGTGGGTGGAATGCGGTGAGCGTCGCGGCTAGGCAGAGTAGCGCTAAGACGGCGGCGAAGAATCGGAAGGAGTTGGCGCGGCGTGGTGGGAATTTTGCCGGCGGGCGCAAGATGCTGGGCATAGTTGTGCGAGCCATCCCGTGTGGATTTGCGCGCATCGGTAATGTTACAGATGGGCGGAAGAGAGGCAAGAGTTGTCCGTGGGTTGACGGCGGGGTGATGGGATTTCCTAAACAGGATGGGAAGAACCCGACGGGTCTGAAGACCCGCCACCACAACGTGCCGGCGGAATGTTGACGGGGATTGGCGGAGACTTGTAGATTGGGCTAGGGACTTCGTTGCGCAGGTTGCGCGTGGACATGAACAAAACTATGCGATGGGCTGAGCGGGGGATTTTCTCATTGAAGATGGGTGTGGTGATATTGGGTGCGCTCGCGGCTGGAGCGCTGACCCCACCGGCTGGGGCGCAGAATGCGCCGCAGGCTCCCGCAGGCGGGCCTGCAGTTGCGGTACGTCCGCGCGCGCAAGTGGCAGCACCCGCAGTGCAGAGCAGCGTTGGCGTAGATGGCAGCGAGGCGATGTTCACGACCATGTGCGCGCTGCTGGCGGCGGGTTACGAATCGAATGTGAGTGCGGATCACTGGTCGGCGTATCGCGCGCAGATGCGCGAACGATTGCAGGCGCAGCAGGGACCGGCAGTGGAGGCGCTGCGGCAGTTTTACCGGGAGCATCAATTGAGCGATCCGGGGGCGATGCTGTCGCGGTATTTGTGGTTTGGGCTGGTGTCCGGGCCGGCGCCACGGTTCACGCCCACGCTGCGGCGCGATGAACTGCCACCGGAAGTTTTGGCGCTGGAAGGGTTTAGTGAGCTGCTGTCGGCTTATTATCAGGAACAGAAGATCGGGCAGTTGTGGAGGCAGGTACAGCCGATCTATAGCCGCGAGATCGACCAACTGCATGACCAGGTGTCACAAATCGTTTTCCTGGCTTCGGGATATTTGCGGGAGATTGTGGACCCGGACAACCCTCGTACGTTCATGATCGTGGTGGAACCGCTGGTGGGCCGCATTACCAACGTGCGGAATTATGGAGATCATTACGCCATCGTGTTGAGCGGAGGCGAAGATGTTCCGACGGATGTGGTGCGCCACGCCTTCCTGCACTACATGCTGGATCCTTTGCCGCTGGAATATCCGCACGTGGTGGTGACCAAGCGGGCGCTGTTCGATAAAGCGGCACAGGCACCGCGGCTGGAGCCGGATTTGCGGGATGATTTTCCGTCGTATGTGGCGGAGTGCATGGTGCGGGCGGTGGAGCTGAAGCTGAAGAAGGCATCTCCCGGGGAACGGGAAGTGGCGCTGGAGCGCAACGATGCCGACGGCTATGTGCTGGTGCGGACGCTGTACGAGGGGCTGGCGAAGTTTGAAGGTTCGGAACCGGCGATGAACCAGTATTTTCCGGACCTGATCCGCGGGATTGATATGGGCGCGGAGAGCAAGCGGATTGCGGCGTTGCAATTCGCGCCGGAAGAGAGAAAAGGCGAGGGCGCGGAGCTGTCCAAGGAGGAGCTGGCGCGCCGGCGGGCGTTGCAGTCAGCCACGCTGCCGAATGATCCCGATGCCATTGCGGAATTGACGGAAGGCGAGCGCAAAATCGCGGAGAAGAATCCGCGCGCGGCGGAAGTTTCGTTTCAGAAAGTGCTGGAGAAATATCCGGAGCAGACGCGAGCGTGGTATGGCCTGGGACTGGTGGCGCTGCTGGATCACGATGCCGCGAAAGCCAAGGAAGTTTTTGGGCGGTTGACGCTGGGAGAACACGCGGCAGGGCAGGACCCGATGGTGATGGGGTGGTCGCATATTTATCTGGGCAGGATTTATGATGATGAGGGACACGCGGACGTGGCCAAGACGCAATTTGAGGCGGCGCTGAGCGTACAGGGGCTGCCAGAGCGGGCACGGGATGCGGCGAAGAAAGGTTTGGAAACGGTGAACACGGAAAAACCGGTAGCGCGGCCGTAGGGCCCGGGGATTTCGTTCCGAGGCTTCGGGGCACTGGAAGAATGCGAAGTACGCGGGAGAAACTCCGGCGACCGGCATAAATTTTTGCGAAGGGTAAGGGTTGCGGCGGCGAGACCCAGACTTGCCGGATTCGGCAGGAAGAAATTAAATCAACAGGAGACTCGCGATGAGCGTGATGTGGAAACGAAGGCTAGGAATAACAGCGGCGGCGGGGCTGCTGGCGGTTGGAGCGGCTGGCGCGTCGCATGGGCAGGGCAGCATGCAGAACAGTGGCCAGCAGCCGGCAGGGTCCACGCCGAGCGGGCAGCAGACGCCTGCGCAGGCGCCGCCGGCGGATGCGCCCAAAAACAGCCTGGCGCTGGACATGGCGCCGCCGGTGAATGCCGAAGAAGATGCGGCGTTCAAGACGTTTCAGGATGCGCCAGGTGCCGACGCGAACAAAAAGATTGAACTCGGCGAAGCTTTTGCGGAGAAATATCCGGCGAGCCGCTACCTGCCGGTCATTTATTCCAGTTTGACGTTGCTCTATCTTCAGACAAATCAGGTACAGAAGATGGAAGAGGTGGGAGATAAAGAAGTAAAGCTGACGCCGACGGACGTGCAAGTGATGGCCATACTGGGGCAGACCATTCCGCGGTCGATGAACGGCAACAGCAGCGGCGCCGACGCGGTGAAAGAGCTGGCGAAGGCGGAAGACTACTCGAAGCGAGCCATCGATTTGACGCCGACGATTAACAAACCCGCGAATCTGACCGACGAGCAGTTCGCGAGCGCGAAGAATGTGACGCTGGCGATGGCGCACAGCGGTCTGGGGTTGGTGTACGTGCGGCGCGGGAAATTTGCGGATGCCATTCCGGAGCTGGACCAATCGGTGAAGCTGGACCCGACGCCGGACCCCGTGAATTATTATTTGCTGGGAGTGGCGAATGAGAAGGCCTCGCATTTTGAAGACGCCACCACGGCGTTTACAAAGTGCGCGGGTTTGCAGAGCAGCATGCAACAGACGTGCAAGAGCAAGGCGGAAGAAGCCAAGAAGCTGGGGAACACGCAACTCAGCGTCCCGAAATAAACGGGAATTGCATCGTACAATTGCACCGCACGATTGCACCGCAACTCGACATTATGGAAGAACTGAATCCCGGGTCCGACGCACGGCTCGAAAAGCGGCTGGGGCACAAGTTTCTGCGTCCGGAACTGCTGGCGCGGGCGTTGACGCACAGTTCGGCAGCGCCGGAACGCCGGCCTGGAGCCGAACGGGACGCGCACCAGGACAACGAGCGATTCGAATTTCTCGGTGACGCCGTGCTGGAATTGCTGGCCAGCGAATATCTGGTGCTGACGTTTCCGGACTGGAGCGAAGGGCAACTTTCGAAGAGCCGGGCGCGGCTGGTGAATGCACGCACGCTGGAGTCAGCGGCGCGGCGGTTGCAACTGGGCGAGCACTTGCGGCTCGGGCGTGGCGAGGAAAAGACGGGCGGGCGGGAAAAGCAGACGTTGCTGGCGGACGCGTTTGAAGCGGTGGTGGCGGCGGTTTATCTGGACGCCGGTTTGCATAGCGCGCGGGATGTGCTGCATCGCGTGCTATTCGAGCATGCCATCGAAGAGCGCGGCGACAGTATCGCAGAGTCCGACCGCAAGTCCGCGCTGCAGGAATTTTTGCAGGCACGGCACCAACTGCCCGCGGAATACCGGGTGGCGCGGGAGACCGGGCCGGATCACCAGAAGACGTTCGAAATTGAAGTGTGGGTGGAAGGGAAGTGCCTAGCCAGCGGGGCGGGCAGTTCGAAGAAAGAGGCCGAGCAGCGCGCGGCACGCAGCGCACTGGCACGGATCGCGCTGCTGGAGTCGCCGGCGCAGGAGGAAAGTGCGTTGGAACCGAGGCCTGAAGCGAATGGCAGATGAAATCACGGAGGCAAACCCAGGGGGCCTAGAAGTCGCTCGAGAGCCGGCGATCCCGGAGAGGCCGGCGCCAGCGGCCGAATACCGCACGGGACCTGGCACAGAACCTCGCACGGAACACCGCGAAGAGCAGACCACCATTGCCGAATACCTGGAGTCGCTGCTGGTGACCGTGATTTTGGCGCTCTTCGGCACCAGTTTTGTGGTGCAGGCGTTCAAAATTCCGTCGGCGTCGATGGAGCACACACTGCTGGTAGGCGATCACCTGCTGGTAAACAAATTTATTTTTGGCGGGACGGGCAGGTGGTACGACAAATTTCTTCCCTATCGTCCGCTGCAGCGCGGGGACATTATTGTTTTCAAATATCCCTACGCGGATCATCAGCACTTCGTAAAGCGCCTGATCGGTCTTCCCGGAGACCACTTGAAGCTGGTGGATCAGGAGATGTACGTCAACGGCAAGCTGTTGAACGAGCCATACGTGCAGCACAATCCCCTGGGCCTGGGCGACCCGCTGAATTCCTATTTTCCACCGCCGGCGAGATTGATGCTTTCCACGCAGATGCTTCCGGAATGGGTCGCGGAAATGCCGAAGTACGTCGTGGGAGATGAAATTGTGGTGCCGCCAGGAAAATATTTTGCGATGGGCGACAACCGCGACAGCAGCTCGGACAGCCGTTATTGGGGTTTTGTGGATCGCGACGCCATCATGGGGCGTCCATTTTTGATTTACTGGTCGGTGGATGCCACCAGCGCGGACTATGCGAAGGAAACGAGCTTCTGGAGCCGGCTGACCAGCGTCTTCGACAACATCGAGCACCTGCCGGCGCGCACGCGCTGGAGCCGCATGCTGCACACCGTGCATTGAGCCGTTCCCGCGCGCTATCGTAGGTGTGTCGGTGCAAGAGGTCGATGGCCAAACGACGTAAATGGTTAAAGGTGGTGATCGCCGCGCTGGCGCTCTTTGTAGTAGCACAGCTCGCGGTGGGCGTGCTGGTGCGCACGCGGCGAGGGCACGCCTACTTGATCGCGCAACTGGAACGAGCGTTCGGCCGGCAGGTGGAGGTGAGCCAGTTCGATGCGCGAGTACTTCCCAGCCTGCGCCTGGACGCAATCGGCTTGACGGTGGGCGAAGATCCGGCCTTCGGCAATGAATATTTCCTGCGCGCGGAGAAATTGTCCGCTGGCTTGCGTTGGACAGGTTTGTTACGCGGCCACTTTGAATTTGGCACGCTCTCGCTAAGCCGGCCTAGCCTGATTCTGGTGCACAACAGCCAGGGACGCTGGAACCTGGAAGACTGGCTGCCCCCGGCAAAAGGCGGCGCAGCGGCGGCCACGCGCATCTATGGTCCGCCGGCGGCCGCAGGCGCGGCCAACCGCTTGCAGCGAATTGAGTTCGACGATGGGCGCGTAAATTTCAAAACCGGGCAGGATAAGCGACCCTTCGCATTCATCGGGGTGAACGGAAGCGTCGAACAGATTTCCGCGGGCCGCTGGCAATTGCAACTCGAAGCGCAGCCTTGGCGCAGCGGAGTGGCTTTGCAATCGGCGGGAACGTTGCATATTCGCGGCGATATTGCCGGCACTTCGGCGCGCCTGCAGCCCGCGCAGATTGCAGTGCATTGGACGCAAGCATCGCTCGCGGACTTGTTGCGGCTTTTCCGCGGGCAGGATTACGGCGTGCGGGGATCCTTCGCGCTCGATGCCGAGGCGCAAAGCGGTGTTCCAAGCAGCGCTCCGAGCGATGTTGCGCGGGCCAAAGCTGCGGCGACGTCGTCGAGTAATGAGTCGCCGTCGGACTGGACCTTCGACTTGCAGGCGCGCGTCGCGAACATCCACCGCTGGGATTTGACGGAGCGAGCCGACAATCCTGGGCTGAACCTGAAACTTGCCGGCCGCGGTAACATCGCCACGCGCACGCTGGACGCCACGGAGCTGCTTCTGGCGTCGCCAGCATCAAATTTACGCGGCACGCTGCACCTTGCCGGGGCAGTGCCACAACTGCAAGTGGATTCGGCGGGGATCCAGGCCAGCGATCTGCTCGCGTGGTGGCGGGCATTTCAACCCGCCGTCGATGAAGGAATTTCGGTCGAGCAATATTTCACCGGATCGGCCAGCATCCGCGGCTGGCCGCCCACGGTGCAGCAACTGGCGTTCTCGAGCAATGGCGGGAGCATAAAAATCCCCGGCGTGCCCGAACCCATGTGGATCGGTGGCGTTCGCGGCGGGCGCGACCGCGACAAACTGGTGATGGAGCCGGTGCGTCTGCAACTGGGCGGCGAACGCAGTGCGGTTTTTTCCGCAGCGCGCCGCCGCGCCGCCGTACCGCTCCACGATGCCGGCGATTTGACCGCCAGCGAGGATTTCGCCGCGCATGAAGGCGGCGTGGTCATTGAAGCGCAGGTCGAACAAATCTCATCGGTGTTGCGCGCCGCCGCGGCGCTTGGCCGGCCACTGCAACATGGATGGGATTTGGACGGCCGCGCTCTCGGCTTCGTGCAATGGGATTGGAACCAACCACGCGGCCAACGCTGGAGCGGGAAAATCGTGGTGTCGAAAGCGCACCTCGCGGTTGCCGGACTCAATCAGCAGTTGCAGGTGGCCAACGCGGCCTGCATATGGGAGCACGGCAAACGCAGCGTGCTACTTGGCGCGGTGCAAGGTTTCGGTACCACGTGGTCTGGTGCGCTGCGCGAAAACCCTGCCGCGGATGGCGATACGCGGGCGCGCTGGAATTTCAGCCTGAACGGCGGCGAAGTGAATGCCGCGGACATCGACCGCTGGGTGGGGCCGCGCGCCCGCCCCGGCTGGCTGCGAAATTTGCTGAGCTCGCTGGGCGGTGCCCCGAACGACGCCTCTCAGGATGCCACTCACAGCCTGAGCGTTGCGGCGAGTGGTTCCGGCAGCGAACTTCTCAGTCAGGTGGACGCTGAGGGGGATCTCAGTCTGGACAGCTTGACCATCGAAAAATTGGAATTTGACAAAGTACGCGCCGCGGGGCGGTTGCGGGGATTGCAACTCGCCGCCGGCGAGGTGGAAGCGCAGTGGGCTGGCGGAAAAGTTCACGGCAAGCTCAGCGCGAAGTTTTCTCCGCGGCCGGCGTATGACGTCACCGTGCAGCTGGACGACGCCAGCCTCGCGGAGTTGCCGGCGCTGCCGAACGTTACGGAACGCTGGAGCGGTCTCGCCAGCGGCGTTCTGCACCTAACCACCGAAGGCGTGGGCCGCGAAGATCTGCTGCAAAATCTTGCGGGGCAGGGGAAAGTAAATTTGCGCAATGTCGAGTTTCGCGGATGGGACGTGGGTGCCAGCGTTCTCGATGGCGCTGCGCATGCCGGCGTCTCGCACTGGGCTTCCGGCGCCGGCGCGTTTGTGCTGTTGCATCGCAGCTTGAAGTTGGATAGCGTGCGGCTCGATGACGGCAAACAGTGGACCCTGGTGAACGGTACGATTGATTTTGCGAGTGAAGCGGAGCTCTCCATCAAAACTGCCAATGGCGAGGGGCCGGCCGCTCGGCAAACGCTCGGTGGGTACACATTGAAAGTCAGCGGACCGCTCGAGTCGCCGCTGGTGACCTTCGACGCCCCAGCCCCGCGCGATTCTGTGAGCACGTCGGCGCCGTGAACGAAACTTTTGTGGCGATAAATGTCCTCAAGCGCGCAATGCAGACGCCGACTTCGCTGAAGTTGCGGCTTCTCACCATCGTGTTGGCCTTCTGTGGCGTGCTGTCCCCGGCAACGGCGGGCAAGTCTGAAAGACTGGTGCGCATTCCCGCACTGCACGCCGGCCAAAAATTTGTGTATCGCGTGCGTGTTCAAACCAAAAAGGCGACGCGTTCGGAAAGCCGGATCGCCTCGTCGTCGCTACCCGAAGGGCAAAACAGCGACACCGAACGCTGGCTCAGTGTGGAAATAAAGAGCGTGCAAGGAGCCGCGGGCGACACGCGCATCGCCATGCGCACGCGATTGCTGCCTGTGGGCGGTGCGGCGCAAACGGCGGGTGAAGACGAGGTGGTGGAGTTTACGCTGCTGGAAGATGGCCGCGGCAGCGACTTGCAGGGTTTCGATGCACTCTCCGCGGACGAGCAAGCCGTTTGGCGGCAGTGGCTCGCGCAGTTTGCGCTGGGCTGGACGTTTCCGCCAAAAGGCGTCAAGCCCGGCGAAAAATGGAGAAGGGAAGATCCCGTGGTCGGCACGGCGCTCGACCGGCTGGTTTGGGAGAAGCGGTACGAATACGTTCGCAACGAGCCGTGTCCGCAGCGCGGCGATAACGGGAGCGCCGCGAAAACTGCAGAACCGTGCGCCGTCGTGGTCACCACCACCGCCATGAAACAGCATGGAGCGCATGACGACACCACGCCCGACGACTACAAAGTCCATCAACTAAAGACCAGCGGAACGGCGCAAGGGAAAAGCGGGGTGATCACTTTCATTTCGCTGCGATCCGGTTTCGTCGAGCGCGCTACGGAAGACTCCGCGCAAACGCTGGACGTGTTGATCGCCAAAGCCGACGATTCCAATAAAGTGCATTTCAACGTCGACGCCACCAGTCACGCCGAAGTGGTGCTCCTGCAGTGATCGTAGCGGCCGACTTCTGAGGCGTGCGCTTTTCGTATGCGATCCCCCTTGCCGCTCGCAAGACACGAACACTTCTTGCCAGCGTAGCCCGCGCAGGAAGCCGCGACTTGCGCCAGGGAGTATAATGAAGGTTTAGGCAGACAGCGGCGAAACGCGGCGTCCCTGCCGTGGCGTGGCGGTCTAAATTGTTTACGCGCTCCGCCAGTTGTGTCGCAACCGTTGCCGATAGAAGGAATCGCTCGATGACCTTTAAGCTTCACAGCAACTACCAGCCGCGCGGCGACCAGCCCGCCGCCATCGACCAACTGATGCGCGGCCTCGACGCCGGCGACAAGCACCAGGTGCTGCTCGGCGTCACCGGGTCCGGCAAAACCTTCGCTATGGCCAAGGTCATCGAGCAATCCGAGCGTCCCGCGCTGGTGATGGCGCACAACAAAACTTTGGCCGCGCAGCTTTATCACGAGTTCAAGTCCTTCTTCCCGGAAAATGCCGTGGAATATTTCGTCAGCTACTACGATTTTTATCAGCCGGAAGCTTACGTCCCTGCCGCCGATATCTACATCGAAAAAGAAGCCACCATCAACGATGAACTCGACAAGCTGCGCATCAGCGCTACGCGCTCGCTGTTTGAACGCCGCGACGTGATCATCGTCGCCTCCGTCTCGTGCATTTATGGACTGGGCTCGCCGGAAGCGTATTACTCCATGGTAGTGACCATCGAAAAGGGGCAGAAGACTTCTCGCGAAGCGCTGCTGCATAAATTGGTGGACGTGCAATTTGAACGCTCCGAAGATTTGCGCCGGGGCACGTTTCGCGTGCGCGGCGACATGATCGAGATTTATCCCACCTACGAAGACCAGGGTTATCGACTGGAAATGTGGGGTGACCAGATCGAAGTCATCCGCCAGATCGATCCGCTGACCGGCGAAGTTCGCGCCGGCAAGGAAGATCTGGCTTCCGTGCGCGTTTATCCCAAGACGCATTACGTGATGCCGCAGGAAAAACGCGAACGCGCCATCGTGACCATTCAGGAAGAGTTGTGGTGGTGGAAAAAGGAGCTGGAGAAGCAGGGGAAATTCGTCGAAGCGCAGCGGGTCACGCAGCGTACCATGTTCGATATCGAGATGATGCGCACGGTGGGCTATTGCCACGGCATCGAAAACTATTCACGGCATCTCAGCGGCCGTCTTCCGGGCGAAGCTCCTCCGACGCTTTTCGATTATTTACCGCAGGATTTCATGCTATTCGTCGATGAGTCGCATCAAACCGTCGGGCAGGTCGGCGCGATGTATAAAGGGGATCGCTCGCGCAAACAGACGCTCGTGGACTACGGTTTCCGCATGCCGTCGGCGCTCGACAATCGCCCGCTAACCTTCGAAGAGTGGGAGCATCGCGTAAATCAGGCCATCTATGTTTCCGCGACGCCCGCGGCATACGAGTTGACGAAATCCGGCGGCGTGGTGATCGAGCAAGTGATCCGCCCAACTGGATTGGTCGACCCGCAAGTGGAAATTCGCCCGGTGAAAGGTCAGGTGGACGACCTGCTGGAGGAAATTCGCATTCGCGCCGAGAAAAACGAGCGCGTCCTGGTCACCACACTCACCAAGCGCATGTCCGAAGACTTGGCGGAATATTTTGCGGAAATCGGCGTCAAATGCCGCTACCTGCACTCGGAAGTGGAAACTCTCGAGCGCATCAAAATCCTGCGCGACCTGCGCCGTGGCGAATACGACGTGCTGATCGGCATCAACTTGCTGCGCGAAGGGCTGGATTTGCCCGAAGTGTCGCTCGTCGCGATTCTGGACGCCGACAAAGAAGGTTTTCTGCGCAGCACCACCTCGCTGATCCAAACCATCGGCCGTTGCGCCCGCCACGTCGAAGGCCGCGCCATTCTCTACGCCGACCGCATCACCGGGTCCATGGCCGCGGCCATCGGCGAAACCAACCGCCGCCGCGACAAGCAACTCGCCTACAACACGGAAAACAACATTACGCCCATGTCCATCATCAAGGGCGTGGACATGGAACTGGCCAAGATCGTGGAAGCCGACTACGTGATGATCCCGCTGGCCGAAGACGATCTCGACAGAGCCACTGCCGGAATCAAGAACGAAGAACAAATGGCCGAAATGCTCAAGCAACTGGAAACGCAAATGCGCGAAGCCGCCAAGAAATTCGAATTCGAAAAAGCCGCGCTACTACGCGACAAAATTCGCAGCCTGAAACAACGCGACGTCGCGGGCCTCTTCGTCCCCGAACCAGAAACGCCAGCTGCCGCAAGCTAGGTTTTTGTAGGGGCGCAGCATGCCGCGCCGCAGCTTGCCCAGGCGTCCCATGCGCGCTAGACCGCCCCGCGCTTCAACTCCTCCAGCGAATAAAACGTTCCACGCCAAAAAATTCCGCCCTGCCGCAACGTGACCACCGCCGAGCGCAACAACATGTAAGCGAGAATCAGCGCACCCAGTGGATGCGTCAGCGCATAAAGCGGCGAAACCCGCATCACCACATCCACGCCGGCATGAAACGCAATCATAATCACCACCGCGACCACCGCAAACGCCAGCGTCCATCCATGCACAAACGGCAACGCCGCGAACGGCAAGAAATTCATCAGCAAAATGCCCGCGATCGCAAAACCTACCTGCCACAAACTAAACCGCGCGCCGGCAAAAAAATTCTTAGTAACCCCGCGAATCAAATTCCCGGCCCCCGCGTGCCAGCGCACCACCACAAAATCCTGCGCCACACCGACGCCCGAGCGAAATCCGGCCATTTTCACAATCTTCCCCAGCTTCATATCGTCCACGACTTCCATAGCCAGCCGCCGGTGCGTGCCCGCAGCCTCATATGCGCTGCGTTGCAACATCTGAAACGCCCCAATACCCACATAAGTCGGCGAATGAGGATTACTCACGCGGTGAGGATCCGTAGCCATGTGAAACGACAAACCAAAAAACGTAATCAACACGGTTTCCCAAAATCCCACCATCTCCATATCGCAGAAAAGCGTCACGTGGTCGAGGTTCTTTTCCCGAATGATCGTCACGGACCGTCGCAGAACCTCGGGCTTAAAACGCACGTCCGCATCGGTGAACACCAGCCACTCGCCAGTTGCAGCTTCGTAGGCGCGCTGCAAAGCATGTGGTTTGCCGAGCCAGCCAGCAGGAAGTTCCGAGACATGGACCACGCGAAAGCGTGGGTGCGCCGCGGCGAAATCGTCCAGGATGCGCGCGGTGGCATCCGTCGAGCGATCATCCACGGCAATAATTTCAAGATGGGGATAATCGATCGCCGCCAGACTTGCCAGCGCCGCAGGCAACTTTTCTTCCTCATCCCGCGCGGCAAAAAGCAGCGAAATGCTCGGACAGTCTGCATCAGGAGCGCAAGAAAAATCCTTCACCCACGGCAGCCGCATCGCGCCATAAGCGATGCGCAATCCATAAAAGACCCAGACAAACGCAATGAGCCCGAAGAAAGACAGCCCGGTAAGATACATGGCAAATTGCATGACGATTGGTGTGCCGGCGGACCTCGGGTTATCCTAGCACGGGATGGTGAACAGTCTGGCGATCGTCGGCGCGGGACGTGTGGGCCGCGCACTCGGCAAGCGGTTGCGCGAACAAGGCTGGCGCATTGGCGCGGTCGTCACCCGCAGTCACGGCAACTCCCGCCGTGCCGTGCGCTTTATTGGCGCCGGAAAAGCTTGTGCGGGAATCTCCCGTGAAGTGCTGGCCGCGCGCGTGATTCTGCTGGCCACGCCAGACGACGGCATTGCAGCAGCCGCACAACAGATTGTCGAAGCGCCGCGCCTGGACGGTGACAATTCGCTGCGCGGAAAAGTTTTTCTCCACACCAGCGGCGCTTTGGATGCCACTATACTAAAATTGCTCCGGCAGCATGGCGCGGCGGTTGGCTCTATGCATCCACTGCAAACCTTCAGCGGTGTCGGAGTCCCGCCGCTCGAAGGAAAATATTTTGCGATTGAGGGCGATGCGGCGGCGATGCGCGCCGCACGCACCATGGTCAGATCGCTCGGTGGCCGGCCGGTCACCATCGGCGCCGGCAAAAAGCGTTTGTATCACGCCGCCGCCGCGCTCGCCGCCGGCCACGTCCTGGCCGTCGAAGAAGCGGCCACCCGCATGCTCATGTCCGCCGGGATGAAACGCTACGAAGCGGTGCGGGCTTTGCTTGGCCTGACGCGCCAGGTGCTGGAGAATTTTGAGCGCCTGGGTTCCCGCGCCGCATGGACCGGTCCACTAGCCCGCGGCGATTACCGCGTCGTTGCCGCGCATGAGCAGGCCATTACCGAACTGCCCGTGGAATACGCGCGCGCCTACGAAGCGCTAAACAGACTCGGCGCGCGTGTTTTGGCCAATAACGCCAAATCCACGCTGGCGCGGCTCGATAAAATTGCGGTAAGAAAACGGCAAAAACGAAATCGCCAGGGGGAATGAACGTGACCGTATCGGAACCGAAACATCTGAAAGTGGCCATCGCCAGCACCACGCTGGCGAACGGCCTGCAAGTGGTGATCGCGCCGGACGCCGCCGCGCCCGTCGTCACCGTCGGGATTTATTACAAAATTGGATTCCGCCTCGAACCGCAGGGCCGCAGCGGCTTCGCGCACCTTTTCGAGCACATGATGTTTCAAGGCTCCGCGAACGCGCCAAAAATGCAACACATCAAATTGATCAATTCGAGTGGCGGCGTCTTGAATGGCTCAACGAGCTACGATGTGACCAACTATTACGAAGCGGTCCCATCCAACGCGCTCGAACGCGTCCTGTGGCTCGAAGCTGATCGCATGCGCGCACTCAAAGTGGACGACGAAAATCTTAAGAATCAGCGCGACGTGGTGAAGGAAGAAGTTCGCGTCAACGTGATGAATCAGCCCTATGGCGGATTCCCCTGGCTCGATATGCCGCCCGTGGCCTTTCGCAATTGGGCCAATGCCCACAATTTTTACGGCGATTTTGCCGACCTCGATGCCGCGAATCTCATTGACGTGCAGGACTTTTTCAAAACCTACTACCTGCCGAACAATGCAGTCCTGCTGATCCTCGGCGACGTAAAAGCGGAAGAGGGCGTCGCGCTGGCCAAAAAATATTTTGCCGATATTCCCGCGGGCGCGCCGCCGCCCTTCGCCGATCCGAGCGAGCCGGAACAAAAAGAAGAACGCCGCGGCCACGTCGACGAAAAATTCGGCACGCTGCCCGCCATCGCGATTGGCTACGTCATGCCCAGCCGTCGCACGAAAGATTGGTACGCCATGGCGCTGCTCGATCAGGCGCTGCATGGCGGGAGAGCGGGCAGAGTCTATCGCGATCTCGTTTTGGAAAAGCAGGTCGCCGTGGAAGCCGACGGTGGCATCGATGATCTGTTCGGCTACAACGGGCCCACGCAACTCACCACGCGCATCATGCACAAACCGGAAATTTCCGCGGATGCCACGGTTGCCGCGTTTGACGAAGTCATCCGCGAGATTCAGGAAAACGGGGTCAGCGAAGACGAATTACAGCAGCTTAAAGTGAAATGGCGCTCGGATTACTACGCCACGCTCGAAGGTGGCCGGGGCGGTCACATGCCCAAATACGGTTTGATGCATTTGCTTGCATGTTTCACGCTGTTTGATCGGGAGCCGGAGCTGGTGAACACCATTCTCGATGGATTTCTCGCGGTAACACGCGAAGGCATACAAGCTGCCGCCAAAAAATACCTGCGCAGTTCGCAACGCGCCATCGTTTTTCGCACGCCGGTAGCAATTGCAGCGCCGCCGGCCAACGGCGCACGGGAGGCCGCATAATGGCCTTCTTCTCGACGGAACTTGCGGTTGGCGTTCCAGCGCTTGCTCCGGAACGGCCGGTGACGTGGCCAAAGCGAACGCGCGGCAAGCTAGCGAACGGACTGGAAATTGTTCTCGCCGAAGCCCATTCCATCCCGAAATTCCACGGCGAACTGGTGTTCCGTTCGGGGAACGCCGCAGCCATGCATCGTTCTCCGGGGCTTGCCGAAATCACCGCATCGGTCGTGCGCACGGGAACGCGCAAGCGCGCCAGCCGTCAAATCGAAGAAGACTTGCGGCGCATCGGCGCCGACCTTTCTTCCAGCGCCGGATCCGACACCAGCGCGATTGTTTTTGCAGGTTTGTCCGAATTCTCCGAGCAACTCCTCAGCGCGGTGAACGAACTGGCTCGCGAAGCTTCGTTTCCGGAACCGGAATTTGAGCGCGAACGCCGCCAAAACCTCGAAGAAGTAAAACTTGAACGCACCTCGCCGGGATTTCTCGCCAGCGAACGCTTGCGCAAAGTGTTGTTTGGCGCGCACCCTTACGGCACGGTGTCCGCCAGCGAAGCACAGGTCGCCGCCTACAAACGCGACGATTTGCTGCAAACCTATCGCGATTTCTACACGCCGGAGAATGCGCTGCTCGTGATGGTTGGCGATTTTAATCCCGCCGCCATGCTCGGCAGCATCGAAAAAGTGTTTGGCGCCTGGAGCGGCGCAAAGCCGCATGTCCCTACGCCCGCGGCTGCGGCAAATCCGCGCGGTCGCCGCGTCTACATCGTCGATGTTCCCGGCGCGGTACAGGCACAAATTGTGGTGGGGTGCCACGCCATCACGCGCAAACATCCAGACTGGGTGAAACTCGGACTCACCAACAGTTTGTATGGCGGCGCATTTAATTCCCGCCTGGTGATGAATATTCGCGAAGACAAAGGCTATACCTACAGTCCGCGCAGTGGCGTGCATCCCATGCGCCAGGGCGGATATCTTTCCATTTCCGCGGCGGTGCGCAACGATGTGGTTGCCGCGTCACTCGCAGAAATGTTTTACGAACTGGACAAATTGCGTGCGCTGCCCGTGCCTGTGAGTGAATTCGCCGATGCGCAAAATTACGTTAGCGGCATGTTTTCGATGGGTCTGGCCACGCAGAGCGGCTTGCTCTCGCAACTCGCCACGGTAGCGATCAATGACCTTCCCGATGATTACCTCGAAACCTATCGCGACAAGGTCCGCGCCATGACGCCCGAGGATTTGCAGGCCACCGCGCGAAAATATCTCGATTCCGCCAACATGCAAATCGTCGTCGTCGGGGACCGTCGCCAAATCGAGGAGCAAGCCCGCCTCTTCGGCGAAACCGAAATTTACGATGCTCAAGGCAAGCCAACGAAATAGCCCAAATTCTGAAAACTTCGGCGGATCCTGGCGCGGCAGTAATCCGCTGCGCTGTTATTGCTTTATTTATATAACTTCGGCATTATCAGTTAGCCATGACTTGGCGATCGTCCACGCTTGCCGTTTCGCTGGTGCTCTGCCTTGTCGTTGTTCCCTCGTTTGCCAATAAAAAGCCGCCAGCCGCACCGATTAATCTGAATACCGCAACGTCCGCGCAGTTGCAGCAGGTGCCCGGGATTGGTCCCGCGACAGCGGACAAGATTGTGCAGTTTCGCAAATCCTATGGCCTCTTTAAAGGTGTCGACGATTTGCGCGCGATTCGCGGCATTGGTCCGAAGCGCATCGAGAAAATGCGCAAATATTTAGTGGTTGCAAAAACGTCCGTCACAAAAGCGCCCGCGCCCGCGAAAAAAGCATCAACCAACTCTTCACCTACAGCCGCGAAAAAGCCTCCGCCATCCGTGGCCAAGGCCGCCGCAGATACGCAAGAACCGGAAGAGCCGTAGCCGGCGGGTATAACGTTGCAGGGATCGGAGTTTTGTGGGTCGGAGCTTTAGCCCCGACATAAGGTGCTGGGCGATGAATCGGCTTCAGCCCCTGGGGACTTGCTGCGCAGCTTTGTTTCCGCGGCCGCTAGAGCCGCTGATGCGTCCGGCGCGGCTCCGCGATGTGCAAGGGAACCTGGTCGGCAATGCGAATCCCATAACCTTCTAGCGCTACCACTTTTTTAGGGTGATTGGTCAGCACGCGGATGTCTTTCAATCCCAGGTCGATCAATATTTGCGCACCAATACCGCTCTCATGCTGCACCATGCGCAACCGTGCCGGTTCGCGGTCCAACTGGCCGCGCCGGTGAAAGTGGATTTGCGGCAGGGCCCCGGGCTCCTCGGGCGTGTCCACCGTGAAGCCACGGCCGGTGTGATGCAAATAAAGGAACACGCCGCGATCTTCCTTGGCGATGGCGGCCAGAGATCGCGACACAAGTTCGCTGCAATCGCACGCCGTGGAACCAAACGCATCGCCGGTCAGACAATGGGAGTGCACGCGCACCAGCGCCGGGGTATCCCCGGATAAATCGCCGCGCACCAGCGCCACGTGCTGGTCCTGATCGACGTCGCTCGAATATGCGATCATCCGGAAATCGCCGTAACGCGTCGGCAGTTTCGCCTCCGCGACCCGCCGGACGTACCGCTCGTGCTGCATGCGGTAGCGGATTAAATCGGCCACCGTAAGCATTTTCAAATTATGTTCGCGGCAAAATTCCAGCAGTTGCGGCACGCGAGACATGGTGCCGTCTTCGTTCATAATTTCACAGATTACGCCCGCGGTTCCGAGCCCCGCGATGCGCGCAAGGTCCACGCTGGCCTCAGTTTGCCCTGCGCGCACCAAAACTCCGCCATTCCGCGCCCGCAAGGGAAACATATGGCCCGGCCGCGCCAGATCCTGCGGTTTGGTCTTCGGATCAATCGCCGTGAGAACGGTGATCGCCCGGTCCGCGGCGCTGATGCCCGTGGTCACGCCAACGCGCGCATCGATCGCCTCGCAAAAGGCCGTTCCGTGCACCGAAGTATTGATTGCCGACATCAGGGGCAGGTGCAACTCGTCGCAGCGCTGTTCCGTCAACGTCAGGCAAATGAGCCCACGGCCATATTTGGCCATGAAGTTAATGGCGTCCGGCGTGATTTTCTCCGCCGCCATTGTGAGATCGCCTTCGTTCTCGCGGTCCTCGTCGTCCACCAGGACAATCATGCGTCCCTGGCGAATCTCTTCGACAGCTTCCTCGACCGTGGCGAAATCGGCTATGTTAGTCATCGCACTAAAAATATAGCAGAAGTAGGTCGCGAGAAGGAAAGACGCAACGGGCTAATGAGGTAATGATGAACCCAAATACCCGCGACCCTGAAGCTGCGTGATTTCAAGGTTGGCCACGACGAAGAACGCCTTTGTTCTGAATGGGCTAGGGAACTTTCCGCCCCGGAAGAGGGAATAAACCTCCAAGTGCAGAGTACGCCGTGGTGTGCACGAAAAGGTCGCAGCATGCAACGGTAATTGCCGGGCGGCACAGACGCGCAACACGCTGCAAGAGATGACAGGAGATGGAATGATGCGACGCAGGGGACCATGCAACAGTTGCTCAGAACTGGGCATCTCTTGAAACGACAGCGATCGTTGCGGCGACATACCTCGCAAGACTGGTGGATTTTGTGATTTGCTCGGTGCGTGAAGGATGGCAAGTCTGTGCCGCGGCGCTGTTGGCGATTTTGCTGCTCGGAAAGTTGCCGGCCCAGGGCCAGCAGAGCGCGCCAAATCCCCAGGCTGCACCGAATCCCCAATCCGCAAAGACTCCGGCCGCAGCGGCACAAAGCGCCCCGGCTGCCCAGGCTGCTCCGCACGCCGCACCGATCTCCATCGATGTAAACGTGGTGACCATGCTGGCCAGCGTGCGCGACAAGCATGGAAAATTGATGCAAAGCCTGACCAAAGATGATTTTGTTTTGGAGCAGGATGGGCACGCGCAGACCATAAAATACTTTACGCAAGAGTCGAATCTGCCGCTGACGCTGGGGCTGCTGGTGGATACCAGCATGAGCCAGCGCCGGCTTCTCGATCAAGAACGCAGCGCCAGCCGCACGTTCGTGGATCACGTGTTGCACGAGGATCGTGACAAAGCATTCTTGATTCACTTCGATCGCGAGGTCGAACTGCTGCAGGATCTGACGTCTTCGCGGCAAAAATTGGAAGCCGCGCTCGAACAAGTGGGCACGCCGCAATTTTCCCAGACGTCCAGCAGTGGGAGTGGCGGCTCCGGGAGCGGCGATCCAAACGACGGTTCCGGCGGCGGCAGCCGGAGCGGACGCGGGGGATATGGCGGCGGGGGAACGCTGCTGTACGATGCGATTTATCTGGCCTCGGAGGAAGTGACCAAGAAACAGCAGGGGCGCAAAGCGGTGATCGTGCTTTCCGATGGCGTGGACCGCGGAAGCAAAGAGAGTTTGTCGGAGGCCATTGCCTCGGCGCAGCATGCGGATACCTTGGTCTACTCGATTTTGTTCGCGGACAAGGAAGGAAACGGAAATCGCGGCGGCTTCGGCGGTCCACGCATGGGCGGCGGAATGGGCGGTGGCGGAATGGGTGGCCGGGGCGGTGGAGGTTATCCGCGGCGTACCGAGGAGCCGCGTCCGGACGGGAAGAAAATCTTGCAGCAGATTTCGCGAGAAACCGGCGGGCGATTTTTTGAGGTGACGAAGAAGGAGACCATCGATCAGATTTATTCCGAGATCGACGAAGAGCTGCGCAACCAATACAGTCTTGGCTACACGCCGGAAAAGGCGGACGCCGGCTCCGGATATCACAAACTGCAACTGACCACCAAGCAGAAGGATTTGACCGTGCAAACCAGGGAGGGATTTTACGTCGGGCAGTAACGCCTGAGTCCCCGCGAGCTTCCGCGGACCACACGTTCCAGCAAGAATGGAAGTTCTTCCGTTCTATAATTCTAACGACAGTATGTGAGCCGCGGGGTGATACATCATCCGCCCGGATTTACGACCGGACAGGCGAGTGCGCGTGGTGCGGTGCGCGGCGTTGGCTCATGGACGCTGGTGATGTGCGTGCCGGGAGAACCGATACGCCGGGCCGCGCCTCGACCGCCAAGCGCGCGCCGCAGCGTAGGCCAGCGCTCCGATGATCGCCAACAGGTACAGGGTGGCGAGTATCTCGACGAGCTTTAGCGCTCCTGGCATATCGATCTTGTGATGCGTGCGGGAAGCGGAACGGGTGCTGAGGCCTTGCCAGGAAAATTCCCCCCCCGACAGCGGCGTTGGATCGGTGCGCCGGAAGCAACAGATGGATGGCAGACGTTGTCCGCGCCACATGGAAAAGCATTACGGCGCCCTGCAGGGCGCCGCTAAAGCAGCGAAAATTCGTGGCGATGGCGGAACAGGTTTAGGCGGCTTGTGATTTGGGCGAAGGCTTACGGCGGGGTTTGAGGGCGCCGGCGAGTAGTTCGCGTTCGGCGCGCGTCCAGTCCTCGAAGGCGTTGCCGGGGGCGCCGTTGCGGTCGAGATAAATTTGGTAGGCGCGGAAGGCAATCTCCTCGGGGGTGGGCAGGGATTTTGTACCGATGGCGCGCGACTTGCGCGGTTGCGGCGAAGAAGTTTTGTTTGTGACAGGCATGATGCGCTCCTTTCAAATGAAGGAACCATTTTAGTACCACGGGAAATTGCGCGTCATGGCCGTTTGGCAGGTTTTTTTGATTTGGTGCTGTTTGTATAACGACTGACGTGGGCGTGATCGAGTGCTGTAGCAATCGCAAAAAGTGGCGCGGCAGCCGACGCCACAGGGACCAAGACGGGGACGGGAAGATGGGCGGGCCGAGTCCGGAGCGACCTGTACGGTGCGGCGCATTCGGGGATAGAATGCCGGGACTATTGGCGGAGGAGGCTTTATGAGTGAAGAGAGACGGCGCGCGGTGCGGCATCCATTTGTTGCCTCGGCGGAGGTGGAAGATCTGGCCGTGGGATCGCGGTTGCCGTCACGAATCAGCGATTTGAGCGCCGGGGGATGTTATGTGGATACCATAAATCCGTTTGCGGACGGGACGCGCGTGCGGGTGAAGATTTTTACGGCGACGCAGCAATTTGAGGCTCCTGCGACGGTCGTTTATTCGCACCAGCATTTAGGCATGGGGCTGAATTTTCACGAGGTGACGCCGGAGCATGAGGCGGTTTTGCGGAATTGGTTGCCGGCGGAAGCGGCGAACGCGCTGGGGGCCAAGGCCTGAATGAGACGGCTGTGAGGCGGCATGCGCCGAATCGGGGGGCGCGCTCATCTAAGTTGGTGTGAGTTCAGAATACAGATTTAGCGTCTTCGTCCACTTCCGCAGGGGGCTTTCGTGATCCCGTTCTCCGTACTTGATCTGGCACCGGTGGCCGCTGGAGCGAGCCCCGGGGATGCCTTGCGAAACTCCCTGCATCTGGCGCAGCAAGCAGAGCGCTGGGGCTACCGGCGTTATTGGGTTGCGGAGCACCACAATATGCCGGGCATCGCCAGCGCGGCGACGGCAGTGGTGGTCGGCTACCTCGCCGGCGGGACCAGCAAGATTCGCGTTGGGGCCGGCGGTGTGATGCTGCCCAATCACGCGCCACTGGTGATTGCCGAGCAGTTCGGCACGCTGGAATCGCTTTATCCCGGGCGGATCGATTTAGGGCTGGGACGCGCGCCGGGCACGGACATGGCGACGACGCGGGCCCTGCGTCGCGACAGCAAATCAAACGGCGACGATTTTCCGCAGCAGGTTGCGGAGTTGCAGTCGTACTTTGCACCGGCTGTTCCGGGTCAGAAAGTGCGCGCCGTGCCGGGAGCTGGTTTGCGCGTGCCGATTTGGCTGTTGGGGTCGAGTCTGTTCAGCGCGCAGTTGGCCGCCACGCTCGGTTTGCCATTTGCATTCGCGTCGCATTTCGCGCCGAGCGATTTGATGCAGGCGGTGCAACTGTATCGCACAGGATTTCGCGCGTCGCCACAACTGGAACGGCCTTATGTAGCGCTTGGCATCAACGTCGTCGCTGCCAAAACTGATGATGCGGCGCGGCGCATTTTTACTTCGCACCAACAGGCCTTTGTGATGCTGCGGCGGGGTACGCCAGGCCAAATCCCCGCGCCTGTCGATGACATAGAAACCTTTTGGACGCCCGCCGAACAAGCGATGGCCGGCCAATCACTATTGTGCTCTGCTGTTGGTTCCGCGGCGACGGTCGAACGGAAGCTGCAGAAGTTTATCGAAGTAACGGAACCTGACGAATTGATCGTTACCGGTTTGATTTACAATCAAGCGGACCGACTACGATCCTATGAACTGGTAGCCGAAGTCCGGGAACGGATACGCGAGCGGCCAGCGAATGCGCAGGCCCACGCTACCGTTTGAGGCCGCGGACTCTCGGCGAGTAAAAGGATGACCCTCGACGCAAGCGGGCGAGTGTCAATTGCCCTCAGAGTCCTTCGACGATGACGCCGCGATACTCGGCGCCCTTAAAGCGGTGTTCGCGGACTTCTCGATACGCGGGGCTGTCGTACCATGCCTTGGCTTCTTGCATGCTCGGAAACTCCATGATCAAAATGCCTTCGCTCTCCGGACCTTCGAGAACTTCTTTGCGTCCATAAGCCGCGAGCAATTTTACCGGTCGGCCTTTGATCGTTTCGCGAACGGTATCGTTGTAGGTCTTCATTTCGGCGGGATCAATCGTCTTCACTCTGGTGAAGATTACGTACGCGCTCATGGTTTCTCTCCCAAGACTCCTGCAATCCTATTTTTCTGGGTCAACCCTACTCATGATGCGCGGAATTGTATCAGGTGCCTATGAGCGGGACTAAAACAAAAAGGACGCCCCGCAAAGCGAGGCGCCCTTTTGTTGAGATGCTGCCGAGATGGGGCAAAGCATGCTGCGCCCCCTACAAAGCTCCCGGAGTTTAGTACATGCCGCCCATGCCGCCGGGGCCACCAGGGCCGCCGCCAGCGCCAGCCGCAGCCTTCGACTCTTCCTTGATGTCGGCGATGAGTGCTTCGGTGGTGAGCATCAGGCCCGCAATGGACGCTGCGTTTTGCAGCGCGAGGCGGGTGACCTTGGCCGGGTCGATGATGCCCATCTTGATCATGTCGCCGTACTCGCCGGTCTCGGCGTTGAAGCCGTAGTTTTCTTCCTTGGAGTCGCGCACCTTACCAATCACAACGGCGCCTTCATGGCCGGCGTTGAGCGCGATTTGACGAGCGGGCTCTTCGAGAGCGCGCTTCACGATGCCTGCACCAACCGCTTCGTCATCGTGGAGCTTGAGCTTTTCGACGACCGCGATGCAACGGAGCAGCGCGGAGCCGCCGCCGGGGACGATACCTTCCTCGACCGCCGCACGCGTGGCGTGCATGGCATCTTCAACGCGAGCCTTCTTTTCCTTCAGTTCGGTTTCGGTGGCCGCGCCGACTTTGATTACGGCCACGCCGCCGACGAGTTTCGCAAGGCGCTCTTGCAACTTCTCCTTGTCGTAGTCGCTGGTGGTGTTCTCGACTTGCGAACGGATCTGCTTCACACGGCCTTCGATGTCCGCGGACTTGCCGGCGCCTTCGATGATCGTGGTGTTGTCCTTGTCGATGGTGATTTTCTTGGCGCGGCCGAGGTCCTCAAGCTTGACGTTCTCCAGCTTGATGCCCAGGTCTTCGGTGATGGCCTTGCCGCCGGTGAGGGTGGCAATGTCTTCGAGCATTGCTTTGCGGCGATCGCCAAAGCCAGGGGCCTTAACGGCGGAGCATTGCAGGGTGCCGCGGAGTTTGTTCACGACCAGGGTCGCGAGCGCTTCGCCTTCGACATCTTCGGCAATGATCAAGAGGGGCTTACCCATCTTGGCGGTCTGTTCGAGAAGGGGAAGCAAATCCTTCATCGAGCTGATTTTCTTTTCGTGGATGAGGATGCGGACATCTTCGAGGACGCATTCCATGCGCTCGGGGTCAGTGATGAAGTAGGGCGAGAGGTAGCCGCGATCGAACTGCATGCCTTCCACGACTTCCAGGGTGGTCTCCATCGTCTTGGACTCTTCGACGGTGATGACGCCATCCTTGCCGACCTTCTTCATGGCCTCGGCGATGATGCCGCCGATTTGCTTGTCGTTGTTGGCGGAAATGGTGCCAACCTGCGCGATCATTTCGCCTTTAACGTCCTTGTGGAGCTTCTTGATTTCTTCCACGGCAACTTCCACGGCGCGTTCGATGCCGCGTTTCAGGGCCGTCGGGCTGGCGCCTGCGGCCACCGTCTTCACGCCTTCGCGAAAGATGGCCTGTGCGAGCACGGTGGCGGTGGTGGTACCGTCGCCCGCGACGTCAGACGTCTTCGAAGCCACTTCACGAACCATCTGCGCGCCCATGTTCTCGAGCGGATCGCGGAGTTCGATTTCTTTCGCTACGGTAACGCCGTCCTTGGTGATGATCGGCGCGCCGAACTTCTTCTCAATGACCGCGTTGCGGCCCTTGGGACCGAGTGTAATCTTCACTGCATCGGCAAGCGCATTCACACCACGCAAAATCGCCTGGCGTGACGCTTCGCCTGTTACAATTTGCTTCGCCATCGGGTGAATCCTCCTAAGATTCTTCAGTTCTAAAATATTTTTGAAACAGTACTGCGACCTCTGCTTCTAGTTGCTAGTCTTGCCGGACGTTACTTCCTGCCGCCGGCAGCCTTGGTCTGACCGCTGAGCTTGGCCAGAATGTCCGTCTCCGCCAAAATCAGATACTCTTCGTCTTCAACCTTGATGTCCGTTCCGGAATACTTCCCGAAAATGACGCGGTCGCCGACTTTTACATCCAGCGGATGCACTTCGCCCTTTTCGCGACGGCCGGGGCCGACGGCGAGGACTTCGCCTTCCTGTTGCTTCTCTTTGGCGGAGTCCGGAATGATGATGCCGCCCTTGACGCTTTCTTTTTCTTCAATACGCTTCACGATGACTTTGTCGTGGAGCGGGGTGAGATTCACTGCCATCTTTAAGACCCTCCAGTAGGTGATCTTGCGAGTTTGAACTGCGGTGCGAGGCACAGAGGAACTTAGCACTCCTCGCATCCGAGTGCTAATATAGCAGACTTTCCGGCCATGTCAAGGAAAATGCCGACAGCTTGAGTGTTTCTCACTCACATTTATGTTAGCATTAAAGCCATTATAATCAGCATGTTGAACGGTGCAAGAAAAATATTGCAGTTGGTAATTGCCGTGCCTTCTCTCCCCGCGTAAACTCTCGTCTTTACCCACGATTCTCCCGGAGAGCTCGCTTTCTTGATGCTCTACATCCAATTTATCGTTTTCACCGCGGGAACGCTGCTGGCGTTTTTCTGGATGGTGGTGATCCTCGGGCATCGCCGGCAACGCAACTTTGAGCGCATTCTGTTTTTCCTTTGCCTGGCGCTGTTCCTCTTCTATGGCGGGTCGCTGCTGGCCTTTAACGCCCAGGTGTATTACGCGTTGGTGCCCCCAAAACTGGCGCTGTTTGCGTGGATTCTCGTTTGCGCCGGTTTGACGCTGATTCCCGCGCTGCTGCTGCACCTGCAAATCGAATATGCGGCCATTCGCGAGATTTTTCAGCACCGTAGCGCGAAGCTCGCGTGGCTCGTCGCGGCGTATGCGCCGCTGTTGTACTTTGTGCCGCATCTTGGAGCGGTGGTTCGCGCGTCGGGCGGCGGCGATTTCATCGCGCCGGTCAATTCGCTGGGTCTGCCGTACAAGATTTGGCTGGTGGCGGCGCTGGTTACCGCCGCAGCCTGGCAGTGGTGGTTCGCACAGGCCGCCCCGGACGCCGAGCAGAAGCGTTTTCATCGTTCGCTGGTTTACGCGTTGCCCGTTGCGGTCATCGGGATCGCGGCCATTCACTTGGCGGGCGATTTCCGGTCGCATGGCCACTTGGGTGTGAGCATTTTCCTGGCGGCGGTGCCGCTGGTTCCGTTGAGCGCGCTGGTGCGCAATGTGCAGCGATTTAACTTCCTGCAGATCGGCCGCCAGCGCAATTTGATCTATGCGGTTTTCGTCACCTTTCTGGCGCTTCTCTATCTGGCTCTGGTAAGGAGGGTAAGTCTGTGGTTCGAGCCGGCCATTCCGCCGGAAAGTACCGCCGCGATCTTGCTATTCCTGCCCGTTGTGTTTTTCGAGCCATTGCAGCGGCTTTTGCGCGCCAGTTTGCGCCAGACGGCCGTCAGCGAGATGGACCGCACGCAGCGCCTGATGGGTCCTATACAGGAGATGGCGCGGTTCGGCAGCGTATCCAAGCTAAAAGCATTCTCCGAGCACTGGATTCGCGAGCAATTGCAACTCGCGGAGGCGCAACTCGTGCTGGACCAAAACGTCGAAACCGGGTTGCGTCAAGACACCGCAGGGATCGACAAGAGCCCCTCGCTCGATCGCTTCCCGATTCAACATGCCGGGCGATTCATCGGCGAACTGCGTGTCCGCGCTCATGGCGCCATGCTTTCCGGCGAAACGCTGGCGGCGCTCGAATACGTATCCGAACAGTTGCCCGGTCCTCTGGATTTGTGCCGCTTGATCGACGAAAAATTGCGTTTGGAGCGCGAATTGGCCGAGCGCGAGCGTCTCGCGTCGCTCGGCCAAATGGCTGCCAGCATTTCCCACAACCTAAAAAATCCCCTCGGCTCCATCAAAACAATTCTGCAAGTACAAATGGAAAGCGGCGAATTGCCTCCGGGCGTCCGCGCCGAAACAAAGATGGTCCTGGAAGAGATAAATCGCCTCTCTTCTACCCTAGTCCAACTCCTGAAGTTCAGCCGGCCCACCATCCTGGGAGAACCGGGCACAGCCTCCTGCGACGTCGCGCTGGTAATGGAAGAAGTGCTTGGCGTGCTGCGCCACGAAGCCCGCCGGCGAGGAGTTGACGTGCGCGTGACCCAGCCAGTCTTGCCCATACCAGTCGCTGCCAGCAGCGAAGCCGTTCACGAGATCTTGTCCAACCTAATCCTTAACGCCCTGGAAGCGACACCCGTGGGCGGAACGGTCGAAATAAGGCTAGACACCGCTGACGGCTTCTCGAAAATCACGCTCGACGATGACGGCTCCGGAATCCCCCCAGTCCTCCAATCAAAAATCCTGCAACCCTTTTTCACCACCAAGACACAAGGCACGGGCCTGGGACTGACGATCGTAGACCGCCGCATCGCCGAAGCCGGCGGCACTCTGGAATTTCACAGCCCCCGCAAAAACGGCCGCGGCACTCGTTGCGTGGTAACACTTCGCCACCCGCCGTAGCAAACCGTTGTAGGCGGCGGTCTTTGGACCGGCTTGCGCGTATTGGAACTCCCAAACAAACTTGAGGCGCACATGAAAACAATTTTAATCATCGACGACGAACCCGCCGCACGTTACGGCCTGCGCCGCGCGCTGGAATCCAAATACCGCATCGCCGAAGCGGAATCCGCCGAAGCCGCACGTGAAGCTTTGCCGCGTGAAGACCCTGACCTGGTGCTGCTGGATGTGGTCCTGCCCGGGCAAGACGGTTTGTCCTTTCTGCGCTGGATGCGCGAACAGGGAAGCGAAGTGCCGGTGCTGATGATCTCCGCGCTGGACACCGCAAAGAAAGCGGTTGAGGCGCTGCAACTCGGCGCAGCAGATTATCTGGTAAAGGGTTTTGAGTTGGAAGAATTGCGCCAGCGCGTGGCTAATCTGTTAAAGCTGGCCACGCTGGAAAGAGAAAACGATTCGTTACGGCGGCGGCTGACCAGCGAAGGGCAGTTTGGTCAAATGATCGGGCGGACCGCGGAGATGCGGCGCGCTTTTGAAATGGCGGACCGCGTGGCGGCGACGGATTCGACCGTACTGATTTTGGGCGAAAGCGGCACGGGCAAAGATTTGCTCGCACAGGAGATTCATGCGCGCTCGCCCCGCGCCGGGAGGGCCTATGTGGCCGTGAATTGCGCGGCGCTGCCCGAAACGTTGATCGAATCCGAACTTTTTGGTTACGAGCGGGGCGCCTTTACCGGCGCGCTGCAGCAGAAAAAAGGGCGATTCGAACAAGCGCATGGCGGGACGATTTTTTTGGATGAGATTGGCGACATGAATCCCGTAACGCAGGCCAAAGTGTTGCGCGTGCTGGAAAATCGCACCATCGAACGGCTGGGCGGAACGCAATCGTTTCCCGTGGATGTGCGCGTGATCAGCGCCACGCACCGGAATTTGCCAGAGGAAATTCGCGGGGGCAAATTCCGCGAGGATCTCTTCTACCGCCTGCGCGTGGTGAGCATCTCGTTGCCGCCGCTGCGCGCGCACAAGGAAGACATTCCGGTGCTCGCGGAGGCGTTTCTGCAAATGCACGGCGCCAAGTTGCGGCGCAGCGGAGCAGTCACCGGAGCTGCCAACAACAGCACGGTCCGGCTGACGCGCGAGGCCGTGGCCGCACTCGAGCGTTATGATTGGCCAGGCAATGTCCGCGAACTGAAAAATGCGCTGGAGCGTGCTTTGGTGTTATCACGCGGCGACGAATTGGACGTGGCGGATTTGCCGGAAGAAGTGATCAGCGGGCAAGGACCAGCCCGAAATTCGGGAGCAGCGACGAACGGCAGCGATTTAAGCGAGAAAGATTTTCGCAAGGCCAAGCGAAAATTTGAAGTAGCCTATTTGCTAAAACAGTTGAGTGATCATCACTGGAATGTCTCGCGGACGGCGGCGACCATTGGTTTGCACCGGCAAAGTCTGCAGGAGAAACTCCGCGAGTTGGGCATCCGTCGCCCGGGCCGCGAACTTGCGGAAGAAGACGCGACCGAGGACTGACCGACGGTAAGTAAACAGTGAGATTGCGTACCGTGAATGAAGACCTCCAATTGAAAAAGGGCGCCGGATATGTGCTGGCTGGCGGCGGTAGCACGCGATTTGGCGAAGACAAAGCGCGCGTTATTTTTGCCGGCAAGCCGATGCTTTCCCGTATCCACGATTTGGTTTCTGGCGTCACGGGAACGGTGCACGTCGTTGCGCCACTCGGGCGTTACGAAGATTTGGGAGCGCCGGTGATCGCAGATCGCTGGCCCGGTGAAGGGCCGCTCGGCGGAATCATCACGGCGCTGTTGAATACTCGCGAATGTGGAAGTGACGCTGACTGGAATTTGATGGTCAGTTGCGACATGCCATTTCTGACGCGCGAGTGGCTCACATTTCTTGTGGCGCGCGCTGCGGTGAGTGCGGCGGATGTTCTCGTGCCACGCTCGGCGCATGGCTTGGAGCCGCTGTGCGCTTGCTGGCGCGGCTCGTCCGAGCCGCCTCTGCGCGATGTCTTTTCAGGCGGCGTGCGCAAAGTGACGGAAGCTTTGAAACATTTACGCACGGAAGTGCTTGACGAGGCGGACTGGAAACGATTTGATAGCGCAGGTCGGCTTTTCTGGAATATGAATACTGCAGCGGACTATCAGGAGGCGCAACGAATGCTGGCAGCGGAGCAGACGTGAGCGAGACGACGAACGGTGTGAGCGCGCCGAACGATAATTTCTTCGAGTTTCGCGGTGTCAGCAAAGGTTTTGACGACCGCATGGTGCTGCACGACGTGAGCTTCGTGGTGAAGCGCGCACAGACCTGCGTGATCATGGGGCGCAGCGGCGTAGGCAAATCGGTGACGCTGAAACTGCTGATGGGATTTCTCAAGCCCGACAGTGGAACAATTTGTATCGACGGCGAAGACGTCACGAATTTCACGGAAGCGCAATTTGAAAAAGTGCGGCTGAAGGTGACCATGGTGTTTCAGTCGGGCGCGCTGTTCGATTCGCTAACGGTGCGGGAAAATATCGCGTTCCCGCTCGAACAGCAATCCAGTCTGAGCGTTGAAGATGTCGATGCGTACGTGGAAAAATACGCGAAGACGCTGGAAGTCGATCATGTCCTGGATAAGTTGCCCGGAGAGCTTTCCACGGGCTTGCGCAGAGCAGTGGCCATCGCGCGGGCGCTGGCGCAGAGTCCTGAGGCGATTTTATATGACGAGCCGACGACGATGGTCGATCCCATCATGGCGGACCACACCGGGAATTTAATTTTGCGATTGAAGGAAGCGTTTCACCGGACCTCCATCGTGGTGACGCACGATACGCATCTGGCCAAAAAGCTCGCCGACAAAATTGTGTTTCTGCAAGAAGGCAAAGCGACGGTGTTCGAGTCCTGGGCGGATTTCGAAAATTCCAAAGATCCTTTTCTGCACAATTTCCGCATGCAGGATGAATTGATCCCCGCGCTGGACGTGACCCTTTGAGCGACGCGGGCGGCACTTCAGGAAGCGCCACAGCAGCTACAAACGTAAACGCCGCAGCGAATCCCGTGGGACAACTTCGCCGGGAGATGGGTTTCTGGGACGTTTTGCTTTTTAATATTGCCACCGTTCTCGGTCCGCGCTGGATTGCGGCGGCGGCGCACAACGGAACTTCATCGATCAGTTTGTGGGTGCTTGCCGCGGTGTTATTTTTCGTGCCCAGCGCGATGGTCATCAACGAGCTTTCTTCGCGATTTCCGAGTGAAGGCGGATTGTACGTGTGGTCAAAAGAAGCCTTCGGCGACTTTCACGGATTCATTGCCGGATGGTCTTACTGGATTTACACGGTTTTTTATTTTCCCGGGTTGCTGTTGGCCAGCGCGGCGATGAGCGGATATGTCATGGGTTCCGGAGGCGCGGCGCTGGCGCAGAGCCGAACCTTCCTGCTGGTCGGCTCGATGATCCTGCTGCTGGTGGCGGTCGGGTTCAACATCATCGGATTGAATATTGGAAAGTGGCTGCAAAATGCGGGCGGCGTTTCGACCTATTTGCCATTGCTGATTTTGACGGCGATTGGCGCAGTGCTGTGGTTTCATCATGGATCGGTTACGCAATTTACATGGTCCAACATGAAGCCGCAGTGGAGTTGGGACACGGTAAATTTCTGGTCGCAGATTGCGTTTGCATTTACGGGGCTGGAGCTGGTTTCCGCGATGAGCCAGGAGATTCGCAATCCGCGAAAGACCTTGCCGCGGGCGGTGCTGGGCGCCGGCGCGCTGATCGCGGTGATTTATATTCTGGGAACGTTCGCGGTGCTGTCTATGATCCCCGCAGCGGACGTGGACCCGAAGAGCGGTGTGTTCCAGGCCATCACGCAGGGCACCACGATGTTGAAAATTGGTTTCGTTGGCGTGCTCGCCGCGCTGCTCGTGTCTGTTGGCAACGCCGGCGGCGTGGGCAGCACGGTGGCGGGAATTTCGCGCGTGCCGTTTGTTGTGGGCATCGACCGCTATTTGCCCTCGGCATTCGGAAAAATTCATCCGAAATGGAAGACGCCGTATATTTCGATTTTGGTGCAGGCCGTGGCCTCGGCGGTGGTGCTGCTGCTGAGCCAGATCAATGAGACGACGCGCGGGGCGTATCAGAGTTTGATCGATATTACCGTGATCATTTATTTCATTCCGTTTCTGTACATGTTCGCGGCGGCGATGAAGTTGGCGAGCCGGCCGGACCGGGCGGAAAATCGGCAGGCGGTGTTGATCCCCGGCGGCAAGCTGGGAGTTTATTTCACAGCCGGGCTTGCCGGAGCTGTGACGTTCGCGAGCATTATTTTTTCGATTATTCCGCCGGGGGATTCCTCGAACAAAATGTTGTTTGAGGTGAAGGTGGTTGGTGCATCGATTGCGGCTATTGCCTGCGGTTTGATTTTGTATTATCGCGGCGCGCGGAGTAAGGCCCGCGAAGTCACCAGCCTTGGTTGATTAGAGCCTCGACGGTTAGTTTTGATTCTGACGCTGACTCTTTTCGCGCTTCGAGACGTTGCTCGACATATTTTCCCAGTATGTCGCCTTCGAGATTTACGGCGTCGCCGCGCTTGCGTTCGCAGAGATTGGTGTGGGCGTAGGTGTAGGGAATGATGGCGACCTCTGCGATGCGCTCTTTCCAGCGCGCCACGGTGAGGCTGATGCCGTCGACGGTGATGGAGCCTTGCGGGACCACGTAACGCGCGAAGTCTTCGGGAACCTCCACGCCCAGCCACCAGCTATCGCCTTCGCGGCGCAGGTTGGTGACGCGGCCGACGGTGTCGACGTGGCCCTGCACGAAATGGCCGCCAAATTCTTTTCCGGCGGTGAGCGGCTGTTCGAGATTCACCATGGCACCGGCTTTCAGCACCGGGGGCTGCGCGCCGAAGGAAGTTTTGCGCACGGTTTCGCCGGAGAGGTCAGCAGAAAAACTTTTTGCGGTGAGCGCTACGACCGTGAGGCAACAGCCATTTACCGCGACGCTTTGCGAAACCGTCAGCGATGGGGCCAGCTTCGGCGCATGAATGCTGATGCGGCCGCCGACGTTTGCTCCGTCGGCGCGGGCCTCGAGAAATTCGATGGTGCCGAGATGTTCAATGATTCCGGTAAACATTTTGCAGATATCCTTGGACGGCTAAATCGGGGCCGAACTGACGGATGCCGACGTTTTCCAATGGTGCGTGCGTGAGCTTTGGCGCGAACACTAAAGGGACGCGATTGTCGCCGGCGATTTTGGGTGCGTAAAACAGCACGAGCTTGTGTACCATGCCTGCCGCCAGGACCGCGCCATTGAGCGTGGGTCCGGCTTCGAGGAGCACGCTAAGAATATCGCGGCGGCCGAGTTCCGCAAGCACCGCTTCGAGATCCAGGCGGCCATTGACCGTCCGGACCTGGAGGACCTCGACGCCCGCGCGCAACAGCGCCGGCGAACGCCGGGAATAGGACCGTTGGTTGGTGGTGAACACCAGCAAGTCGTCATCGGCGGTTTGCACGATGCGCGAACGTGGATTGAGGCTGAGATGGGTATCGAGGATCACGCGCAAGAGGCGCCGGCGTCGCGGCAGACCGCTGCGATCGGTGAGCAACGGATCGTCGACACGGACGGTGCCGATTCCGGTGAGTAGTGCGTCGGAGGCGTGGCGCATGCGGTGCACTTCGGCACGCGATTCTTCCGAAGTGATCCAGGATGCGCGTGTATGCTTCCCTTTGTTGGTGCGCAGCGGTCTGTTCGCTCCGGGAAGAGCGAGTTGGCCGTCGAGCGTTAGCGCCGATTTCAGCGTGACGAAAGGCTTGTGCGTGGTGATCCAGCAGGTGAACGACTCGTTTAGAGCGCGCGCTTGCTCTTCGAGCAAGCCGGTGTGCACTTCGATGCCTGCAGCGCGCAATTTCTCAAAACCGCGTCCGGCAACCGCGGGATTGGGATCCTGCATGGCCGCCACGACGCGCGTAATGCCCGCGGCCATGATGGCGTTGGTGCACGGGCCGGTGCGGCCGGTGTGATTGCACGGCTCGAGGGTGACGTATAGCGTGGCGCCGCGCGCCTTTTTCCCCGCGGCTGCAAGGGCGAGGATTTCCGCATGGCTGCGGCCATCGTACTCGTGAAAACCCTGGCCGATAATTTCTCCATTAAGCACGATGATGCAGCCGACTAGCGGATTGGGGCTAGCGAGGGCGGTAGCCTTGCGCGCCAGCTCCAGAGCATGTTCCATGAAGCGAGTGTCGTGTGCGTCCACGGTGGATTAGTCGAAAAGGGAATTGGCGTACGTTTCGGCGTCGAAGGGAACCATATCGTTGATCTGTTCGCCTGTGCCGACAAAGCGAATGGGTAATTTTAGTTCGCGGGAAATGGGCACGACGATGCCGCCCTTGGCCGTGCCATCGAGCTTGGTGAGGATAATTCCCGTGACGCCCACAACGCCGGTAAATTCGCGAGCTTGCGCCAGGCCGTTCTGACCGGTGGTGGCGTCGAGAACCAGCAAGACTTCATGCGGAGCACCGGGAATTACTTTGGCGGCGGTGCGCTTCATTTTATCGAGTTCGGCCATCAAGTTGGATTTGGTATGCAGGCGGCCGGCGGTATCCACGATGACGATGTCCGCGTTGCGCGCTTTGGCCGCGGCTACCGCGTCATAAACAACCGCGGCGGGATCGGCGCCGAATTTTTGTTTGATCATCTCGATGCCGTTGCGCTCCGCCCAGATGGCCAGTTGCTCGATGGCGGCGGCGCGGAAAGTGTCGGCGGCGCAGAGGACCACGCTGCGGCCTTCCTGTTTGAGGCGATTGGCGAGCTTGCCAATGCTGGTGGTTTTGCCCGCACCGTTGACGCCGACGATGAAGATTACGCGTGGAGTAGAGCCGCTGGTCCCGTTTGTCGAGAGGGGCGGAGCCGAGCTGATCGGCGGCGCAGTGTTCAGGATGCGCACGATGTGCGATTTGATTTCGCGTTTCAATTGCGAAGCGTCGGCCAGGGCGCTGCGGTCGAGTTTCTCTCGCACAGATTCGAGGATTTCCCTGGTGGTGGCTACACCCAAGTCAGCGGAGAGCAGGGCGGTTTCCAGATTCTTGAGCAGCGCAGGGTCGATTTTGCGCTGACCCTGGAAGATGGTGTCGACGGTCTCCGAAAGGGCGGCCTTCGTCTTGCTGACGGAGGCTTTTAGTTTGTCGAGGAGTGAGGGCTCGACGGGTTCGGGTTTGCCAAAAAGGGTGATCATTTAGCTTGGTTGCAGCGGTTTGCTTGAAGTAAAAGTGTACCAGAGAGAGGAAATGATGGTCGCGCTATCCAACCGGCCAACGCACGGTAACAGTTAGGAAGCGTGAACTTTTTTGGGGTGGTGCAGGGTGGGTAGAAAACCTGTTAACAGGCCGATGGCTGGAAGATAGGCGCAGACTTTGTAAACGAAGACGATGCTGGTCATATCGGCGAGCTTGCCCAGGGCGGCGGCGCCGATGCCGCCGATACCGAACGCCACGCCGAAGAATAGGCCGGAGATCATGCCGACGCGGCCGGGGATAAGGTCCTGGGCGTAGACGAGGATAGCGGAGAAAGCGGAGGCGATGACGAAGCCGATGATGACGCTGAGGATTGCGGTCCAGAGAAGGTTGGCGTAAGGCAGCAACATGGTGAAGGGCAAAACGCCGAGAATGGAAACCCAGATGACGAGTTTGCGTCCGACGCGATCGCCGACGGGGCCGCCGATCAGCGTGCCGGCGGCTACGGCTCCAAAAAAGACAAATAAGTAGAGTTGCGAGCTTTGCACCGAGAGACCGAATTTGCTGATCATGTAGAAGGTGTAGTAGCTGCTGAAGCTGGCCAGGTAAAAATATTTCGAGAAGATCAAGGCCATCAGGACAGCCATGGCTAGAGCAACTTTCTTACGCGGCAAAACCAGCGCGTCCAGGCTATGTGTTGACAGGCGGACTTGCATATGTTGCAGGCGCGCCTTGTACCAGCGGCCCACGCGTGTGAGTACGAGGATGCCCAGCAACGCCGCCAACGAGAACCATGCGGCGCCGATTTGCCCTCGGGGGAGAATGATTAGGGCGGCGAGCAGCGGGCCAATCGCTGAGCCGGTATTACCACCCAGTTGGAAATAAGATTGCGCCATGCCGTGCTGGCCGCCAGAAGCGAGACGCGCTACGCGAGAGGATTCCGGGTGAAAGACCGCAGAACCGACTCCGATTAACGATGCCGCGACGATGAGCAGAAAAAATGTGGGAGCAATGGCCAGCAGCAAAAGGCCAAACAGCGTGAAGGCCATGCCCACGGGCAGGGAATAGGGCATGGGCTTGCGGTCGGTGTAGTAGCCGATGAACGGCTGCAATAACGATGCGGTGATTTGATAGGTCAGGGTGATCAAGCCGATGCGTGCGAAGTCCAGATGGAACGAGGTTTTCAGGATCGGATACATCGAAGGGACGAGCGACTGAACCATGTCGTTGAGCAAGTGGCAGAAGCTGACGGCGGTTAGGACGCGGAAGAGCGCGCCTTCTTCGACTAAGGGAGGGCCCGCGAGGTTCGTGCGCGCGATGGTTTGAGTGCTCATGCGAGAGGACCTGAAATATTCGCACCACTATTTTAGTGTGACTTGTCGCGCCTTGCGCATAAAAACTGACGACCGGTCCATATTGGAAATAGTTTGGGGCGCTGGGCGGATCGGCAGAGGCAGGAGTGCCTGGGCTACGAAAACCTAAACGTGGACCTCGACGGCGGAGAGGCGGAGCTTCCCGGCGTTTACTGTGGATTCGAGGGCATTGACGATTACTATGTCGAATTTTGCGCCGGCCAGGGATTTGATGCGGGTCAGGGCGAAGTCCAGGTCCATGGCGCTTTGATATGGACGATTCGTGGTCATGGCGTCGAGAGTGTCGGCTACGCCGATGATGCGCGCCATTAGCGGGATTTGCGGACCTTGCAGGCCGTAGGGGTAGCCACGGCCATCCATGTGCTCGTGGTGCAGCTCGATGCCGGGGAGCATTTCTTTCAGCTGCGAGACCGGGCGCATGATGTTCGCCCCCTTCACGGTGTGCTGCTTCATTAGTTCGAATTCTTCGGGGGTTAGCGCGCCGGGCTTCTTGAGGACGCGGTCTTCCACGCCGATTTTGCCTACGTCGTGGAGGAGTGCGGAAATTTTTAGTTTGTCGAGCTCGTCGGCGGGTAAGCCCAGTTCCTGTCCGATTAGCGTGGAATATTTTGCCACGCGACCGGAGTGACCACGCGTGTAGGGATCCTTTTCGTCGATGGCCGCGGCCAGCATGCGGATGGAACCGAGGAAGAGCTCGCGATTTTCTTCGGCGGCTTCTTTCAGGCGCTCGATATATTCTTCGATGTCGCCGGCCATTTTGTTGAAATTTTCCGCCAGTTCGCTGATTTCCGCCGCGCCGCGCACCGGAGAGCGCTGGTGAAATTCGCCGCGACTGATGGCGCGGGTGGACGCGGCCAGCCCGCGAATCGGCTTGCTGATGCCTACGGCGAAGAAATAACCGAACAAGATGGCCACAAGCACTACCACGCTGACGAACGCCAGCGCCTGGCGATTTAGTTCGGTGACGCCGGCATCGGCGCGCGCTTGAGCGAGGCTGCGTTGCGCGATGACCGCCCAATTCACTTCGGGAAACGTACTGTACGTGCCGATCATTTCGATCGGACGTTTTTTGCCGGCTTCGGTGAAACGCACCGTTTCGGTGTTGCGCAATTCCTGCGGCAGGGCCATTACCTGCTCGACCAATTTGGAATTCGAGCCGGCGTCGGCGCCGGGGACAAAATTCTTGGTGTCCGGGTGCGCGACGATGTGGCCGTAGTGGTCGACGACGAAAACATCGCGGCCGCGCACGCTGGCGTCCTGCAGGCGGTGCAGGATGGGATCGAGTGAAACTACCGCGGCGAGCATGCCGGTGAAATTATCGTTGATGTCTTTCAGGGGGACGGCGATGACGAACGCGGGGCGATTGTCCGGAGCGAGGGCCAGAGGATCGCTGCGAAACTTGGCCATTTGCGTTTGCTGCGATTGCAGGCAGGTTACGAACGCGCTTTGCAGGGCTTTGGCGACGAAGGGGTCTTGCTCGGCGCGAAAATTTCCTTGCGAGGCGCTGGTGCCTTTGCCGGATTTGCCTACGGCGGTCAGATAAATAAAAGTGTTGCGGTTGCTATCGACGAAATTTTCGAGCAGGCGCGTGACTTTGGGTTGCTCGACGGGGTCTTCGATATGGTCGATGAGGCCGGTGAGGGCGAGGATTTGCCGTTCGCTGACCAGTTGCTGCGTGAGGTTGGACTCAAAAAATTGAATTTCCTGGGCTAGCGAGCGGGTCAAATCGGTTTGCTGAACGCGCTCGGTGTCGACCAGCTTGTCCTGGCTGAGCTGCAAAACCTGCCGGTGATAAAGGCCAATCGGCAGCGCGCTGACCAGCAGCAAGGCTCCCAGCACCAGCCACAAAATGCGGATGCGACCGCTACGCAGACGTTTCCAGACGGACGTGGGGCTGAAGGGCATCACGAACTACCATTTTAAGCGATGGGCAGCTGGCGGATAGGTGTCCGAAGGGACAGGCGTCGCCGATGTCTAAATGGGATGTTAGTACTGTGTGCGGCGGCAAGGTGAAGATGCGGCCCCACACGTGCCGCTGGGCTGCGCCGGCGCCCTCGGTCGCGCTTCTGGGCGCTGGACTGCTGAGCCTCCTGGCAATGAGCCTGGTTGTGCTCGTCGCGCGAACCTAGCGTTACGGAGTACCGTCCGCGTGCCGATGCAGACGGTATACGCGTGTTTCCCGCATACAATCGGCGATCACGACTCGCGTTTTTGCGGGCGGTCCATGATTTCGCGGATGGCGTCGCGCGGGGGCAGGCCGTGGTGCAGGATGGCGTCGACCTGTTCAGTAATGGGCAGCTCAATGAGGTGCTGGCGAGCCAACGCGAGCAACGGGGCCGTGGTGCCGATTCCTTCGGCGACCATGTGCATCCCGGCCAGAATTTCATCGAGTGCCCCCCCGGCGCCAAGCTCGAATCCCACGTGGCGGTTGCGGCTAAGTTTGCCGGTGCAGGTCAGCACGAGATCGCCGAGGCCGGCGAGGCCGGACATTGTTTCGGGCCTGGCACCAAGAGCCGCGGCGAGGCGCGTCATTTCGGCCAAACCCCGGGTTATTAAAGCGGCTAGCGCGTTGGAACCAAGTCCCAGACCTTGGCAGGCACCCGCGGCTATGGCGATAACGTTCTTCATGGCGCCGGCGAGTTCTACCCCGAGAACGTCGTCGTTGGTGTAGAGGCGGAAACCTGGAGCGGCAAACTCTTCCTGGATCAGGGAGGCGAGTGAGTCGCCGCCTGGCGCGATTGTCGTCTGGGCGGTAGAGGCAACGACCACTGCTGTGGGCTCGCCTCGGGCGGCCTCCGCGGCGAAGGATGGTCCCGAGAGCACGGCGATGTGCGGCGACAAACTTGCCGCTGCGACCTGCGTCAGGACTTCGCTCATGCGCAGGTGCGTCGCGGGCTCGAGTCCTTTGGTGGCGCTGACGATGGCGGCGTTCGCGGGCAGATATTTGATCGCTGCGGTAAATACCGCGCGGACGTAAGCAGACGGTACCGCACTGATTATGATGGACGCTTGTGCCAGGGTTTTTTCCAGTTGTGAAGTGACGATGAGGCTCGCGGGAATCGCGCAGCCGGGCAAGTAAGATTTGTTTTCTCCATCGCGAGTAATGGCCGCGGCCAGGTCCGCGTGGCGCGCCCACAACGTTATTTCGTGCCTGCGCGGACTACGGGAAAGAATTATGGCTAGCGCACTGCCCCAGCTGCCCGTTCCGAGAATGGCGATTTTCGTCATGGTGATTTCTGGCGCGCGTTAGAAGCTTCGCAGAAGGCTTGGACCCATCCTACATGGATGAGTCGGTAAAGAGCACAGCCAGGATTGCCTGCCACAGTGTCCGAGTCGCGAGCGCGAACTCAGGGGGCGTCTTTATTTACAGGCTTTTCTTGGGTCTTGCGGAATGAAAATTTTGTTTCCGTGCCGGTAATCAGGCGCTGCATGTTGGCGTCGTGTTTATAGATCACCAGCGTGGAAATGCCCAGCGAGCCGAAACTAATTACCAGCGGCGGCGCGTGATGCGGGGCCCAGAGGAAATACATCAGCAGCGGAATGGCGGCGGCTGCGGCCAGCGAGCCGAGCGAGACGAAGCGCCAGAAAATCACCACCAAAATAAACACGGCCAGCGCGGAAAACATCGCCAGCGGGCTAAGCACCAGAAAAATTCCCGCGGCGATAGCCACGCCCTTGCCTCCCTTGAAACGCAGCCACAGCGGATAGCAGTGGCCCAGCAGCGCCAGGATGCCGGCGACCATCATCCATGTGGCGGAGTCGTCCGTTAAGCGCGCGGCGGCCAGAACCGCGACGGAGCCTTTGGCGGCGTCGAGCAGCAGCGTCAGGATTCCCGCGAAGGGGCCAGCCACGCGCGAGACGTTGGTTGCGCCAATATTGCCGCTGCCGGCTTTGCGCACGTCCCTGCCGCCAAGCACGCCGCCAACCAACAGGCCGAACGGGATCGAGCCGAGCAGGTAGGCGACCACCGGGATGGCGAAGTGGATGAGTTGCGTGCGGTCCATGTTAGGACCTTTTCAGCGGCTTCGCCGAGGAATGCACGCCAGACGTCGAGCCGATTTGCGCGCCTACATGGCCGGCGAGTTGCGGCTGCGCGCCGCTGTAGAGGAAATGAATGCGCACCATGTCCAGCGCGGCCTGCGAGGCTTGTATGCGGATCATTTCGCGGTCGCCGGGGAAATGCATGCGGCGTTCTTTCACGCCGGTCGCGGTCGATAGAGCGATATGCACCGTGCCAACGGGTTTTTCCTCGCTGCCGCCGCCGGGGCCGGCGATTCCGGTGATGCCGACGCCCAGCATGCTTCCCGCGCGGTGGCGGATGCCGTCGGCGAGGGCGGTGGCTACTTCGGCGCTGACCGCGCCTTTGGTTTGAATCAGTGCCGCGGGCACGTCGGCCCAGGCAGTTTTCAGTTCATTGCTGTAGCAGACCACGCCACCGAGAAAATACGTGGAGCTACCGGCGATGCTGGTGAGGCGCTGGGAAAAGAGTCCGCCGGTGCAGCTTTCCGCGGCGGAAATTGTGGCGTTGTTCAGAATCAGCAGATGCGCGACGACCTCATCGAGTGAAGAGCCGTCGCGGGAAAAAATGCGGTCCGTCAACGCGATCTCGAAGCCTTGCACGATGTCGTCGAGTGTTTTCTGGGCGTGCGGAAAATCGTCGGTCCACATGCGCAGATGCACTTGTACTTCGCCGGGAGCGGCGAGCACCGTGGTGTGCACGTCGGCGTGGCGCTTATAAATCGGCGCGATGCGCTGTTCCACGTGCGATTCTCCGAGCCCGGTGATGCGCAGTTCGCGATGCACGAGCCGCACACCAGACACGTGGCGTACGAGACGCGGCACGACGTGCTCGAGAAACATCGGCTTCATTTCGCGCGGAGGTCCCGGCAGCAGTGCAAGCATGCGGCCGCGGTCCTCGAGCCACAGGCCCGGCGCGGTCCCTCGTGGATTGTCGAGCGCTTCGGCGCCCTCGGGGACCATAGCTTGCCGCACATTAATTTCCGGCATCTCGCGTTTGAAGCTGCGAAAGCGGGCTTCGATGGCGCGCAAGATCTCTTCGTTGCGGATGAGTTTGCGGCCCAGGAGTTCCGCGACGGTTTCGCGTGTGAGGTCGTCTTCGGTAGAGCCGAGACCGCCGCACGCGATCACCAGTTCCACGCGTTCGAGCGCTTCGTGAAACGCCGCGCGCAGATCGTCGTGAGTGTCCCCGACTACGGATTTGCGGACTACTTCCACTCCGAGCTTGTTTAGCTCTTCGGTCAGGAACAGGGAATTGGTGTCCAGGTGGTCGGGCGTTAACAGTTCGGAGCCGACCGCTATGATTTCAGCTTTCATGCTTTTGAGTATCCCGTTTTCGGCTGGTTTTTCAGCCGCCATGCGAAGACCATGCCGGAAATAAAGTCTCGCCCCTGCAAAACTTTAACCGATAAGCGGTTGGCCGCGGACTTCCCAATCGAGAGTATATAGTGCGCCCGTGGCGGGCAGGACGCCCGTGCTGGCCGCGAGGGTGGCCAGGATGGCGCGGCCGGAGGGTTGCAGCGCCACACCAACCAAGCCCGACCCGCTTAGCGCGATGTCGGCATGGCCCTGCGGTGAGATGCGCACCAGCCCGCGGCGTCCGGCGTACGAAGCGGCCACGTAAAGATAGCCGTCGCGATCGAACGCCAAACCCTGTGGACGGCCTAAGCCGCGATAGAAGACCAGCACTTCGCCGCCTTGCGTGATGCGAAAGACGCGATCGAAGCTGGACGTCGTTGGTCCGGTGACGTACAAATCGCCGCTGGGATGGAACGCCAGATGATAGGCGGCCACGGACGGTTCGAGCGTGGCAAAAACAAAAATTTCGCGCGTCGGACTAATCTTGAATATCGTGCCGCTGCGATCCCCTACGTACAGGTTGCCGGTTTTGTCGAATGCTAGTCCCGTGGCGATGCCCATGCCTTCGATCCATTCTTCGGAGCGGCCGTCAGGCGTGACGCGGTGAATGGTGCCGTCGTGGCGGCAGGAGACAAATAAGTCGCCGCTGGGGCCGATGGCCAGCCCGCTGGGATTAATCAGCGAGGTTACGAAGGGCTTGACGCTATAGTTGGCGGTGATTTTGTAGAGCGAGACGGGCACGCGCTGCCCGCGCGACCCGGAAAATGTCACGTAGATGTTGCCTTCGGCATCCACCGCGGGATTGGCCACGGGATGCAGGTTGTCAGCGATTTGCAAGCCGATGGAGACCGGATGCGGCGCGCTTTCATGATCGGCCATGGAGACGCGCACCATGCCGCCTGTAGCGCCTTCCGGGACGCGCGCGATCAATCGCGATTCGCTAGCCAGCGAGAGGTTGGCTTCCGTCTCGCCGAAGCGCACGATCGGACGCGAACCATTGCGCGAGGCAAAGCCGCTGCCGTAAATCACAATCTCGCCGCCGGGAATAGCCGCCGAGGGCGCGATGCGCTCGATGCGCGGGATGCCGTTCTTTTTTGACGATTCGCCTGTGCCGAATTTCATAGCAGGCTAAAGTGTAGCGCGAGACGCAGCAGAATTGCAGCGTAGATGCCCGCCATCCAATCATCGGCCATGATGCCCCATCCGCCGGGGAGCTTTTCGAGGCGGCGGATCGGGAAGGGTTTCCAGATGTCGAAGAGGCGGAAGAGCAGAAATCCCAATAACCACGCCTTCCAGTTTAGAGCCGATACGAATAAAACGTGGTATGTGACCAGTTGGCCCGATACTTCGTCAATGACGACATATTGCGGATCCTGCGCACTCGCCCACTCAGCCACTAGGTTCGACGCGAGCACTCCGATAGCGGCGACACAGAGCATCGCAGCGTAAGTAGGTAACGAGGTCACCCACGTCGATCTGAAAAAGGTTGCGGGACCGTCCGTTGCGCCGTGTAGCGACAAAATATGGCGCGCTCCAAGCCAAGTCAGCAAAACTGAGAGAAGCACTCCGACGACAGACCCGTAAGTACCAGGCCCGGGCTTGAGGTACCCGATGCCAAGAACCGTTGCTATGGCGAAGGCTAGGCGCGGCTTTCGGTGTGTCCGGTTTACCGTGGAGGACACGTCAGTGTCCGGCGTCATTCGGCTCGTCGAGGTCGAGGATTATGGTTTTGCGAGGCGTGTCGATTTCCTCGACGTCATCTTCGTTGAAGATGGGATCGGAGACCACGTATTTTTCCGAGGCCCAGTTGCCGAGGTCGCGGTCGCGGCAGCGTTCGCTACAAAAAGGGAAGTCACCGTGCACCGCGGAATCGGTGGGCGTTTTGCAAATCGGACATTTATGTAGCATCGCGCGAACCCTGTGATTTCGAGATTTATAATCTGGCCGGAATGGGAAGTTTACATCAAAGGGCCACGAGTAGGAATTCGGGCCCGGTGGCACAGGCAATCTTGGCCGTGTCGTTTTACATCCGGGCATGAGCCAATTCACACAGCCAAGATTGGCTGTGCCACAAAGAACAGGCCTAGGCCAGCACGCGCAATGGGGCTCCGGTGGCGATGCGATGCAATCGTTGCACGGGCGCCGCACCGTGCGAATGAGTATTACGCGCTATCGTGCCGGCGTCTGCTTGCAGCTCGCGCGAACGCGGAATAATTTGCACTACCCGCCCGACCAAATCGTAGGCATCCGTCTTGGTAATCTGCACGCGCGCGACGTCACCGGCTTCCGCCACATCGCCGTTCGGCAACTCAATATCCGTCAAATACAATTTGCCATCGATATCTGGCGCCATGCCTTCCAGGCGCGCTTCCCACACCAGTGGATTATCCTTCGACGGCCCTTCGATTAGTGCGGTATGCGCCTGTCCACGAAAACGCTTCAACTGCTCGCGCGAAATTTTCTTCTGAATAGACATCAACTGGTTGCGCCGCACAGTAATGGTTGCAGGATCGACTTTCTCATCGAGCGCAAAACTACCCGCGTTATCGACGTCGGAATATTCGAAGACGCCCATCCAATCCAGTTGCGCGGCCCGAACGAAATCGCAAAGCTCGGCAAAATCGCTGTCCGTTTCTCCGGGAAAGCCGACGATGAACGAAGTGCGCAGCGAAACGCCGGGAATCGTGGTGCGGATGCGCTCGAGCAATTTCAAAAATGAATCGCCGTTGCCCCCGCGCTTCATGCGCGCCAAAACATTCCGGCTGGCATGCTGCAGCGGCATATCCATATATTTCGCCAGCCGCGGATACGCAGCCAAAGTATCCAGCATTTTCTGCGTCACGCGATTTGGATACGCATACAAGAATCGTACCCAAAGCAAATCGTCGCCATCCGCAGCGTGCGCCCCGCCAATCTGCGACAATTTCTCAAGCAGCAGCGCCAATCCATCGCGCAATCTCAAATCTTCACCGTATGAAGTGGTATCCTGCCCGATCAAAGTAAGCTCGCGCGCGCCCCCAGCAACCAGATTTTCCGCCTCGCGCAACACCGATTCAAATCGCCGACTGCGAAACTTCCCGCGCAGTTGCGGAATAATGCAAAATGAACAAGGATGATCGCAGCCTTCCGCAATCTTGATATACGCCGCATGCTTCGGCGTGGTAATTACGCGCGGCGTCAAATCGTGATACAGAAACGCCGGAGGCTGCGCGGGCAGCACGCGCAAATCACCTTCCACCGCCTCCATAATCCGTTCCACTTCACCGGTACCCACCACGGCATCCACTTCCGGCACCTGTTGCAAAATCTGCTCGCGATAGCGCTCCACCAAACACCCAGCCACAATCAACTTTTTCGCCGCGCCAAATTTCTTGTGCTCCGCCATTTCCAGAATCGCATCCACCGATTCCTTCTGCGCGGATTCGATGAAGCTGCAGGTATTCACCACGAGTATTTCGGCTTCATCCGCGCGTGGCGTCACCTCATAACCCCCACGCGCCAAAATACCCATCATCACCTCGCTATCGACGAGATTCTTCGGGCAGCCGAGGCTCACAAATCCAACTTTGGTCATAACCTTGGTCATAGGTGGCAAAAGAGGAGCTTGCAACAACATTCCATTGTAACATGCCGCGTTCGCAGCATTCTCCATCCCAAACAAAATCACATCCGCAAACAAAATTACACTCGTCATTCCGAGCAGAGCGGGGGAGTTGTTTTTATTTTGAAAATTTTATCTGGCGCGCAAGCCAACGCGAATCTGCGCCAACAGCAGGCGCAGCCGCGAAACATCGCAAGGCGCTCCACCAAACCGCGCCTGCGCATAAATCTCCGTAAATTCCAGCACCGCGGGAGAAAGCGCGGCCACATCAAATTTCCCCGTCCCGCTGCTGGACGCTAGTCCGCCGTCACCCAGCGCCGACGCGAATTCCAGCGGTGTCTGCGAGTCCCGCCGTGCCAAACCGCGCCTCTCCAGCAGCCGTAGCAACTCAAAATACAATCGCGAAGCCAGTTGCGGAGCCATGGCGGCGGAGTGCGAGGAGCGCATCTGCAAAAAGAGCTGCAAGCGCCGCAACCCGCGAAAGAGCAGATCAAACCGCAACACTACCAATAAAAACACTAGTGCCAGCGGCAGCAAATACCGCAAGCTGGCATGTTGAAATTGCCAGCTCTTGAGCCACGCCTTGCCGCGTTCCTGTCTGCGCTCAAACCAGTCCCGGCCCGCCTCCATCCAGGTGCGCGACCCGCGCTGCAGCGACTGCGTCAGCATCGCCTGATGCCCGAAATCGTAGCTGATCACCCAGTCGTTCCAGGTGAGCTCCAGAAAATCCATATATTTTCCGAGCCGCGACAAAATTCCCCCGCCGTCGTCCGGCCCCTCCGGCGTGGGGTCGAACACGATCCAGCCGTTCCCAGGGAAAAAAACCTCCACCCAGCTGTGCGCGTCGCTGGCGCGCACGATGTAGTCCCCGCCGAGGTCGTTGTATTCCCCGGGCAAAAATCCGTTCACCTCGCGCGTGGGCACCCCCAGAGTGCGCAACATCACGGCCATGGACGAAGCGAAATATTCGCAATGCCCGGCGCGCGTCTCAAACAAAAAATGCGGCAGCGGATCATCCCCCGGCTTGCCGGTAAGGACCAACGTGTACCGGAAACGACTGCTGCGCAGATAATTTTGTATGGCGCGCGCTTTGTCGTACGGCGTCGGCGCACCCGCGGCGATTTGCCGAGCCAGATTCCCAATGCGCTCGTCCAGTGTCGGGAGCTGCAAGTAGGTGTCGGAAATGGCGTCGGGATAGTCCGTGCTCGCGGCGCGCAGTTTCGGCACATCCAACTCCGGCAAGCGCGAGAAGCCCGAGTACCGAATCGCCGTGTAATTGTGAAACGGATTGAAGAGCGTTCCCGCGCCGTCCCGGAACAAATAAGAATTACGAACCGTGCCATACATGCTGCTGGCCTGCCCACTGAAGTTTCCCCGGACTTTCAGAGGCGCGCCTGGAACGAAAATCACATCCGTGGACATCGGCTCCAGCACCACGGTGTATAGCAATCCGGGAACGTTGCCGCTGGATTTCACCTCGGCAACATCGATCCACCCGTCCGCGGCGGGCGCCAGCGCCTGATGATAGCGCTCCGAGGACGTCCAGCGCCGGCCGTCGAAACTCGCCAGCGCATTGCCGCGCCAGCGCAGCGGACCATAGCCCACGGGATGACCGGTTTCGACGCGCATCACCACGGTGGAATTCTTTTTCAGCTCCCCAATCTGCCCCAGTTCCACATCATCGGTAAAGCCCGTGCCCAGCGGCGGATTGAAACTGGTGCGCCCGAGATTTCCGGCGGTAACACGCGGAAAAATAAAGAACAGTACGCCGCCCAGCAGTATGGCGCCGGCGGCGACGCTCATCACCGCGAGACCAAGCGCGCGCGCAAAACGCCGCTCCCGCGCCTGCTGTGCCGGGGACCACGGCGGTGTGATCGCGCCCCGGCCAGCGCGGCGCAGCTCCATACTGACAAAGGTGGACACGGCAAAAATCAGATACAGAAAGAAAAACAGCAGGAATGTGGTGTCCACCGTAAGCACCGCGGCGGCCAGCACGCCGGCGAACGACAGCATGGCCAGAAACAGCGCGTCGCGATCGGTCGTCGCGCTGTACAGCCGCACCACCATCACAAACAGCAGAAAATGCACCACTCCCACCAGCGCCGCAAACAACGGCGGGTTTGCGGAATTGGCCACGAAGGACCGTGAAAAAATAAAAACATCCAGCGGGAAAAATCCCAGATAGGCGATCACCAAAAATGTGGCGGGCCGCGCCCGGAGTTCCGCGGGCCTTCCGAGCCACAGCCGGACGCCTTTACACATCACCGCAAATACGGCAACGACCGAAGAAAACACGTCCAGTTTGCCGGTGGTAGCCACAATGGACACGGAAATGAGCAGCAAAAAAAATAAAGAAAGCCGGAACACGCGTTCGGGCGTCGGTGCGGGAATCTGTGGAACCGTGTAGGAAGCAGCCATGGGGCGAGGTAAATCGTAACATTCCGCGCTGGCCGGCGGGCGGGGCCCTGAGCCGCACGCGGCCAAACAATAACGTTGCGGGCGCCGCGCAGGGCTTTGCAGCCGACGGCAGCAGTCTAAGCTGGCTCGGCCAGGGCCACTCGCGAAATCTTCCGCGTGAGGTTGGAAATCGCCACGGCACCCACGTCTTCGAGCGCCACGGCTTTTGCGCCCGCCAGAACCGGCAGTTTCGCAACCGCAATACGAAATGGGAAAATCGTAATCTGGCGGTACGTCACTGCGTGGCGGATGCGCGCGAGCGGTGTCAGCACCAAGGCGTCTGTTTTTTTCGCGCTGAGCAGATGCCGCACATGCCGCCGAAGCTCGCCCCGGGGATCCGCAGCGGCAGCAATGGTGGGAAAATGCCACAGTTTCGAGACCAGTGTGGGAACATGCTCCGCGGTAATTTTGTCGCCATCCGCAGCGGGCGGTGGCAGCAGCAGCGTGTGTCCCAGTGCATCCAGGAATACTGCAGCCGCGAGCGTGACCGTGGCCGTCGCGCGTTTGCGCCGCTTTTCCGGGATTTGGTCCTGCATTCCAAGCTTCCGCGCGCCACAATATTTTGCCGCCGGGCACAGCAGGCATTGCGGAGCCCGCGGTGTGCATACCGTTGCGCCCAGCTCCATCATGGACTGGTTCCAGTCGCCCGGAGATTTACGGTCCAGCAACGCATCGGCGTTTTCCTGTAGCTGCCGCCATTGCGCCGGCTCGCGCAGGTCGCCACGCACGGCAAACAGCCGCGCCAGAACGCGCGCCACGTTGCCATCCAGCACTGCGCGTGGCTGATCGAAAGCGATACTCAGAATCGCCGCCGAGGTATAGGCGCCGATGCCGGGCAGCGCCAGCACGTCCGTCTCGCGTTCAGGAAATTTTCCCGCGTGCAGCGCGGCGATTTGTTGCGCGGCGCGCTGTAAATTTCGCGCCCGGCTGTAGTACCCCAAGCCCGACCAGAGCCGCAATACTTCTTCCGCGGGAGCTTCCGCGAGAGATGCAATGGTTGGAAAGCGCGCCAGAAAGCGCTCGAAATAAGGAATCACCGCGGCTACCCGCGTCTGCTGCAGCATGATCTCTGAAAGCCAGACGCGATAAGGATCTTTGTTCAAACGCCAGGGCAATTCGCGCTGATGCTCGCGAAACCATCGCGGCAAATTTTTGCGAAAAACGCGAAGCTCCGAATCCGTAAGCATCGTGGCTGGAATTTTCGCACAGAAGTGATTTTGTAGTGGTTGCCTTCTGAGGCGGGCGCTTCTTTGTCCCGACTCAGTTACTGCTTGCAGCTACCGCAGGAATGCCGCCTAGGCGACATCGTCAAGGAAAATCACATACGAAGAATGCCACACCGCCGCCGGAATCGATCCATGCGTGAGACTGGTAATAATAATCTTGAATAAATCGGGCGCCGCAGCGAGTTCGGTAATCAGCGCGTCTTGCGGGTCTGGCGGCAAGGGTTGCGCCACCGCCAAATGCCGCAATATCTCGAAAATGTTGTCGCCCGCGGCGGCCAGCGTCGTCTCAATCCCCGCGCTGCGAAACTGCAGCATGGCGTTGGTTTCGGAAAAATGCCACGCCAGGCTGGCGCACAGCGTCACCGCATGCTCAAAGCGCTCGGCAGCCGATTGCGCCGCGGCGCGGCCCGCGACCGCCGGCACGGCATCGATATGCGGGTCGAGCACCAGCAAGACCCGGCAATCGTCGTCGCGCGTAAATTCCCGCACCATCAGCGTCCCAAAGCGCGCCGACGCTTTCCAATGCACATGGCGCGCGCTGTCGGTGGCCACGTAATCCCGCAACGCGTATAAATCCTGTCCCTGCCCCTTCGCAATGCTCTCGAGCGACCCTTGCAATCCGGGCAGAATCGCGATGAGCTGTTTCGTTTGTTCCACCGAGGGATACACCAGCGCTTCGGTTTTTAGGTCCACGCGCCGCGCCTTTTGCAGGAAGCCGAAGGGAAACCGCGTCACGATGCGAAAAGCATCCTGGCGATACAGCCCCCGGCGCGGAAAGGTCATGGGCACCGCTTGCTCCAAGCGCTCGCGCTTCGGCAGATACGGGAAATAGACCGGTGTATCGAGGATCGCGGGCGGAGGCGCGCCCTTTTTGGTGGCCGCTTCCACGCGCAAGGAAAAGGACGGCAGTGTAAGTTTTTCGTTGCGCAGTTCAATCGAACCGCGCACGGCTTGGCCGGCGAAAATGTGTTCCGGCAATGCGAGCCGCATCTCCACGCCCGACAAGGTGATGGACGAAAGAATCCCGGACATCAAAATCGCCGCCACCAGCGTGGCGAGAATTAGAAAGAGCAGGTTGTTGCCGGTGTTCAGCGCCGCCAGCGCCACCAGGATAATGCCGGAAATATACACCCAGCCATGGCGCGTGACGCGATACTCCATCTTGTAACCGATCCAGCGCAGCGGCGTGCGCTTGGCCAGCACCGGCACCAGCGTCACGGCCACCCACCCGGCCACGGCCAGCGCCGCGAGCGCCGACGTGCTCGCCAGCGCAATCTGCCCAAGTTCCGCCGCCGCTCCGGAGTACAACGCCAACAGCAAAGCCACGGTAAGCGCCGCGATGGATAGCAAAAACGCGCGAACCGCGGAGCGATCCGCCTTGGACCATAATTGCGCGATGGTGGAAGTGGTAGTCGGCATTGGCAATCAAACGTTACGCGACGGGAGAAAGTTTTGTAGGGGCGCAGCATGCTGCGCCACAGTCTGCCTAGGCGTCCAAATCAACTTACCGTGTTCAACGCGCCGCCTCGGTCCGCCATGCCGGCCAGTCCTATAGGGGCACGGGAACCGAATCAACGATTTCGCGCAAGACGGATTCCGTGCTCTCCGATTTCTTCTGCGCCGAAGCATGCCGCGAACTGGCCACTACACGGTGCGCAAAAACCGCTACCGCCAGCAACTTGAAATCATCCGGCAAGCAGTAATTGCGCCCGTCGAGATAAGCACGCGCTTGCGCCGCCCGCTGCAACATCAACGTCCCACGCGGACTGACGCCGAGTGCGAGTTGGTCGGTAGCGCGCGTGCGGTTAACGATCTCCAGCGCGTAATCGATCAGGCTGATATCGACCTTGATTTGCGCCACGGCCTCCTGCATGGCCAGCACGTCGTGAACATCGGCGATCTGGTCCAAAGATGCGAGTGGATCCGCGGACGCCCGCCGGCGCAGAATTTCGCGTTCGGTTTCGACCGAGGGATAGCCCATTTTGATGCGCATCAGAAAACGATCCAACTGCGATTCCGGCAGCGGATAGGTGCCGTGATGCTCGATGGGGTTTTGCGTGGCGATCACCAGGAACGGCTGCGGCAGGGGCAGCGTCTTGCCATCCACGGTGACTTGCGCCTCGTTCATGGCTTCCAGCAGCGCTGATTGCGTCCGCGGCGTGGTGCGATTGATTTCGTCGGCCAGCACCACATTGGCGAAAATCGGCCCGGAGCGAAATTCGAATTCCCGCGCTTCGGGATTGTAAACGCTGACGCCCAGGACGTCGCTGGGCAAAAGATCGGAGGTGAATTGAATGCGTTGAAAGCTGCAATGAAACGATTTTGCCAGAGCCTGCGCCAAGGTAGTTTTGCCCACGCCCGGAACGTCTTCGATGAGCAAGTGCCCGCGCGCCAGCAGCGTAATCAGCGCCAGTTGAATGGCCTCTTCCTTGCCAAGAATGATGCGCGCAATCGCGCGGTGCAGTTGCGAAACAACCTGCGAGGTGGCGGTCGGCATAGTTGAAAATCCGGGCTCTTTCCTGTTACAACTAGAACACTGCATCGCGGGCGCGATTAGCGCCAGTTTCTTGGATGCACAATAGTCCCGTCTGGAACGGGCGATTAGCTCAGCGGTTAGAGCGCTCGCCTCACACGCGAGAGGTCAAAGGTTCAAATCCTTTATCGCCCACCATTTTCCGTCATCTCTTCGGCGAACCTTCTCATTCTGCCACCAATCGCAAGTCATCTCCGTTAACAGGCGCAATTCTGTGCCGAACTTGTTATTTATGGCTTGGCATGGGCGGCGAACCGAGGCCGTCATGGTTCTAGAAGCCAGCGGACCTTTGTGGGCTCACGCATGACCAGGATTTGAAGAGTCTTACCAGGAGTCCGTCCCAAAGAGGTCTATCGCGGTTGTGCTAATCTCATTGTGTTTGACGGACGCGCACGAGCAAGCGTCACGGTTTTGCGGGAAATTTTTCTAGCCAAAATCTCCATGTCCACGATCCTGCGTACTATCGAATTCCTGGCCCTCAGCCTGTGGCTCGGCAGCGATGTATTTTTAAGCTTCGTAGTCGCCCCGGGCGCTTTCCACGTCTTGGCTAGCCGCGATCAGGCCGGAGCTATCGTTGGGTACTCTCTGACACGCATGCATCTTGGTGGCATCCTGTGTGGCGTTGTATTTCTGCTGGCCCGTCTGCTGCGCACGCGCACTTTTACGAGTTACGCTACCGCTCCCGCCATCTGTGTGGCCGCCATGATGGCGCTGACCGCCGTCTCGCAATACACGGTAAGCGCGAGAATGGCCGCCTTGCGCGTGCAGATGGGTTCTATTCAAGCCACCGAGGCCGGCAGCCCTTTGCTGGCCCAATTCACCCGCCTCCACGGGATCTCCGTTGCGCTGGAAAGCGGTGTCCTCCTAGCAGGCCTTGCCGCGACGTACCTCCTCGTGCGCGAGTTGATTGTTCGCTAGCCAAAATCCTCATTGGGCCGGTGTTCGTCGCTGATCGAGTTACGGCTGGCCCAGGAGGGCGTCGAAATAAGCCAGCATGTCTGGAGAGTCCCACTGCTGCTCGCCGATGATTTTGCGGGCGATTTTGCCATGACGGTCGATGATGTAGGTCTCCGGGATGATCGAGGTGCCGTAGTCCAGGGAAATTTTCTTCGTGGGATCGCGGAAAGTGGGGAAATTGATGGCATAGTCCTTCAGGAATTTCGCGTAGGCCTCGGGGTCTTCGTCGATGCTGCCCCCGAGAACCACCCCGTTGCGCGAAGCAATGTACTGCTGCAGATGAATCATGGAAGGCGTTTCGTTGACGCAGGGCGGACACCAGGAAGCCCAGAAATTCAGCACCACCACCTTGCCTTTGAAATCGGAGAGCTTCTCCGCCTTGCCCGCAATATCGGCGGAAAAATTGTCGGCTGATTTGCCGGCCAGGGAAGCTTCGCCCTGGCGATAGCTGGGTACGGCAAAAAGAACGAGGATGCCGGCGGCGAGTCCCACCGCGCACCACACCAGTATTTTTCGAGCAGTAGCCATGCAGTGTTATACTAACGTATCCGCAGACGGTTCGGGAAACCGGTCCGTCGCTCATCGCTCCGTAAATCGCTCCACCGTGTCACCAGCCGTTTTATTTTCCGCTATGAGCACAGAACATTCCCGCGACGCCACCGCCCGCGAAGCCGCTTCCAATGCGGTGTCGAGCCCACTCGCGGCGGTGGAGCAAATCTCCGCGATTGTGCCCGCGCGAAATGAAGAGACGGCCATCGCGGTGTGCATCGATGCGCTGCTGACTCAGCTGGAGATAAAGGAAATCATCGTGGTGAACGATCAATCCAGCGATGCAACGGCGGAAATCGTGCGCGAGCGGATGAAATTGCATCCGCAAATTAAAATGGTGGAAACCAGCAGTGTTCCGCAAGGCTGGGTGGGAAAAAACAATGCCGCCGCGGCGGGCGCGAAGGAAGCGTCGCAGGCCTGGCTGCTGTTTGTGGATGCGGACGCCGAGCTTTTGCCGGGTGCCTGCGCGCGGGCCATCGAAATTGCGAACGAATCGGGCGCGGGGTTGATCTCCTTTTCGCCGGTACAAGTAACGGCGAGCTGGTATGAGCAGGCGCTGATTCCCTTTGTTTATTGTCGGCTGGCGAAAAAATTTTCGTACGAAGCGGTGAATAATCCGAAGTCGTGCGTAGCGGCGGCGAACGGACAATTTCTGATGATTCACCGCAGCGTGTACGACGCGATTGGAGGACACGCGAGCGTGTCTTCCGAGATTTTGGAAGATGTGGCCATCGCCCGGCGCGTGAAAGCCGCGGGCTACGGCCTGCGATTTGGCCCGGGGCAGGGAATCGTGCGGGCGCGGATGTACCGCTCGTTCGGCGAAACGTGGGAAGGCTTCACGAAGAACATCCGTGCCGCGTTCGACGATCAGCGCGCGGCGAGGGAATTCCACAGTTCGATCGTGAGCGGGTGCAGCCACGCGCGGCGCGCGAGCGCGTGGGCGAGCTTCTCGGCGAGGCACAGCTCGAAGGCGGCGTCGAGGTCGTCGAAGGCGAGCGCGCGGGTCTTCGCGACGCCGTGATGCCGGCGATCCGCCGAGCAGGCGTCGGCCACGTAGACGATCTTGTCGAGCGTCGACATCGTGCGGTCGCCGAGGGTGTGCTTCCGGATCGCTGAGAGCACGTCCTCGTCCGATACGCCGAACTCCCGGCGCGCCAGGTCCTCGGAGATGTGCGC
>Ga0182018_10000444_pt1 | contig 54462 bp, 41 predicted proteins | sample 812P2MmetaG_FD_120490 | JGI IMG/M metagenome (GOLD analysis project Ga0182018, IMG submission 120490) | Permafrost microbial communities from Stordalen Mire, Sweden - 812P2M metaG | ecosystem: Environmental > Terrestrial > Soil > Wetlands > Permafrost | place: Sweden: Stordalen | collected... | reverse complement strand
CAGGCTGCCAAGGCCAAAGCTAGGGGGTATCGCTCCTCCCGCAACATCGCCACCATCATTTACCTCATCGCAGGCAAACTTGATCTGTCATGTCAACCCACTTGAAATAGCGAAGAACCGGAATACACTTACGCGAGGTAATGCCTCGCAGGCTCGCCGAGTGGCTGAGTTCCTGGACCCTGAGTCACCGTATGCAGTTCTGAAGGTGTCGGCGGAAAGCGAAAAAGGCATTTTGGCTTGAGCTGAGGTGATCTCAGAACGATTCAACCCTCAGAAGTTCAGAACTGATAATAGTGCCAGCGCGGTACTCATTCGAGCGCCGAACAGATAAGCGCTGCCAAGGAGAAGGCACTCTTCACGCCCTGATACGCGGGATCGGCACTTGGGCTCCCTGGCCAATCGCTTTCGCGACGAACGCCTTGTGCTGTGCCATCAACTGCAGGCTGACGATCCGGTTCGCAGAGGGAAGCCCCGCGAGCTTCTCAGAAATGTCTTCCCGCACTGCGGCGCCGCGATGGTGACGATCTAGAGATTCACCTCTCCTGAAAGTCATGGCGGCAAGAATTTGCAGACTGACTGGTGGTCAGCCGGCGATTCTGTAATGGCTCGTTGACCAACTCCCTATTGGCGAACCGCAATGTGTGCTGATTGTGTGCCGACGCCAAGCGGAGAACCCGCCGAGTTTAAGGGCCGTAGCTTATCGGGGGTAGCGTCCGGCTGCCATCAACAGCTGCCGTTCGACAACCCGCTTGTCGAGGTTGAGTTTAAGTAGTCGTACTGTTGCCTCTCCCTCCGCAGTGAGTGGCTCGACTAGCTCTCCCCTAAGGACAAAATGGTCTTGCCAACGGTGGCGCCGCGGGTGGAAGAGACTCACGAACGCCCCGGTCTGACGATTGAGAGAGCCCACGTCGCTCCCCTTCCATGCGTTGCATCGAAGGCAGGCGTAGGCGAGGTTGTCGACTTCTGATGAACCGCCATGCTTGCGGCTGATGATATGGTCTATCTGGTGTGGCGAATACGAATCGTCTTCATGAAGAAGGCAGTACTCACACCGATGCCCGGCGCGTTCTGCAACGAATCGCCGCTGCGATTCGCTCAAGTCAGTTGCCAAGCTGGGTGTGTTGACGTGCCCGCGCTTTTGCCATGATCATGATGTGCTCAAGCTGCAGGTAGTCCTCGAGTTCGGATTGCTCCTCAGACGAGATGCTACCGTCCTTCGAGCGCTCCACCAATTCTGCCACCCGCTGCTGGACACTGTCGGAAGGACGGAATGCGACTACGGCTTCCGGCGTTGTACCTGCCGCGATAAAATCGATGATTTCGTCGTATGATTTGGCGGCGCTCATCGTCTAGGCCCGTCGGCATTGCGTCACCGACCCCTCGTCCCCAGCTCTTCTTAGCATACCTCTGAACGCGCCACAACGCTGGCGCTCGCTCTGAAAAAGCTTGAATCCGAATCGGGACTCGCGAAGCTCAGTCGTCCAGCGTTGCCCAACCCCGCCCGGTGACGAATGCCCGTACGTCGCAAACGGCACGGCGCTGCACGGGCAATAACGAAATCGATGAGCACGGCGGGCCTCAAGCGGCAACGGTCTGAGATCCGCGTCGAACTCACAGCGGGCGGGTTGATCGCTTGCTTGATCGGGATCTCATGGACCCGTGACAACGGCTGTTCCTGATCAGCGATTCGATTTTTCGGGATCTGGGTCGGGCAACGAAAGTATAATAGCGCTTGGATGATGCGTGAGCGGACAGGCCGACGGGAGCTAAAAGTAAACCTTCGGCGAGAGAGCCGGGAGTTGGGGTCTCACGAGAACCGCCCACCCAATTACCCACCCAGGGAGGTATTTTTGGTACGTAAGTTGAAGTTTTACACGAAAATATTTGCTCTGTAATCAAGGAGTTAGGAGAATCTGGCTGCCTCCGGAGCAAAAGGTCGGTGGTTCGAATCCACTCGGGCGTACCACATTCATCAACGAATTGGGTGAATCGGAAACCCTTGACCAATTTGCTGTTTGAGCAAAGAATCCAGGTATTTATATCAGGCGTCCTGACACATTCCAAAGTAGTTAGCGCAGCGCCCCGAAAAACGAGTACACAACAGGTGCACAGAATGTTCGGGAGAACGGATCCAAATTGCACGGTCGGCGCTCCGGGTCCGCGATGCCTTCAGCTGACTCAATAAGCGCTTTATTGAGATCTTTATTAATCCATTACATAGAACTGGGCCGAATACAACCATCTCCTATTACAATAACGGCGCCATGTTGGGTGCCATGCTCGATCTGAAAATCCGCGAGGGCAGCGGCGGCCGGAAATCGTTAGACGACGTGATGCGCGGACTCTATCGCAAATATTATCTGGAGAAAAAGCGCGGCTTTACCGACGCGGAATTTCGCCAGGAATGCGAAAGCGCGACCGGCGGCGAACTCTCGGAGGTGTTCGACTACGCTGCCACCACGCGCGAAGTGAATTACGCGAAGTACTTCGCCCTGGCCGGGTTGAAGCTGGATTCGACTATCGCCGATGCCCCCGGCGCTGAACGACGATCAGCCAGCGGTCCGCTAATTGGTCATAGCGCACCACGGAATCGGCATTGTTACTGACCCCACAGCGCTCGCCGAAGCCGGCAAATACCGTGTTGTTGGGCACGGGACCGTAGAGCAGTTTACCGCTGGAATCGTATTTCTTTCCCTTCTTGGTGAAGACGGCCATGTTGCCGTTGAGGATTTCGAACAGATGATCGGGCCCGGCTGCGAGGCTGATGTCGATGCCGCCGCGGCCCGCTCCGCCGCGGACGTCGGGCATGTCGGCCGTGTTATCGGCGCCAGGAAACGCTCGCCCGCTAAAACCCTCTCCCAGTCCGTCGAAACTCGCACCGGGCTCGATTGGCGGACGTTTACCCTGCGCCGTCTGCTCGACGGCGGCTCCGGCGTCGCCGATCTCGGGAACGGGCGGCGGAGGCGGGATGGGCGGCGGTTCGCCGCGCCCGGCGCGACCGCCGGCTCGGCCTGCAGCAACGGCGCGCGCGGCGGGCGGAGGAGGCGCAGTGGCGCCCAATCCCGTGCCGGGTCCTTCGATCGGGCCTTGCCGCACCGGCGGGCTTTCCACGGCTTGATGAATGACCGCCGGTTTATCGGGGATGAACTGCCCCGTCAGGGCCCGCGGCGTCAGCAGGCAGGTAAGCACCGCGGCCGCATCGAGAGTCACTACTGCAATCGGCCATTTCATAAACTTTGTCTGGGTCCGGTGGTTTAGTGGATATCGAGAAGTCATCTTGACCTGCGGTGCATTATACGACGTAACAGGAGGAGTGTCGGCACGCTGGATGTGCGGCATGGTTACCAGATCCCGGCACCGTGAAAAAGTCGAACGCCGCGATCGCCTCGCGATGATTCTGTAAGAACGTCGGCCATTTCTTGCCGCCGCGACGCCGTACGCGTCGCAGATACCGCGCTAAACTCCGCTCCGAGACTACGAAACCGAGCTTCTGAAGCTCGCCGTGAATCCTCGAAGCTCCCAACTCTGATTCTCCTGCGCCAATCGTCGAATCAGCGCGCGAAAGCTCCCCGGTGGTCTTCGGTCGTCCGCCGAGTGGCCGGGATCGCCAGCGCTAATAGAGACGGAAGGCGGCGCGGTGCCAGCCGATCACCGTGTCGGACTTCACCAGGACTAGGACGTCCGCCCAGCGAGACCAGCACTGGCGGAGTGCCGTCCAGAACAGTCGATCCCAGGCGTTTCCAACGGCCCCCGACAGATCGAACTTCGTTTGAACATCGAGTTCTAATTCAAACTACGCGGCCCGGAGAATTACTCCGGGCCGCACCTCTTTCTCCACCCTCTTATAATGGGAACCATGAAAGCGATTGCAGCGCTCGCCGCCCTGTGTCTGTCGGTTGCCCTGCCGGCCCAACAGCGCGACTACCCGGTAAAACCGGTTCCGTTTACCGATGTCCACATCAATGACGGATTCTGGGCCCCGCGCATCGAGATCAATCGCACGGTCACCATTCCCTTCGCCTTTGGCAAGGACGAGGAGACCGGCCGGTTGGACAACTTCATTCGCGCCGCCGAGGCCCTCCGCGGCGAGCCGTTTGCGAACAAGAAGTACCCGCCTTATCCATTCGACGATACCGACGTGTATAAGGTGATCGAGGGCGCATCTTACACGCTGAGCGTACATCCCGACCCTAAGCTCGACGCCTACGTCGATGGCCTCATCGAAAAGATCGCCGCCGCACAGGAGAAAGACGGCTATCTCTACACCGCCCGCACCATCAACCCGCTCGAGCCGCATCCCTGGAGCGGCAAGGAGCGCTGGATCCTGGAAGGCGTCAACAGCCACGAATTGTACGATTTGGGGCACCTCTACGAAGCCGCCGCCGCGCACTACGCCGCTACCGGCAAGCGGTCTCTCCTGGACATCGCACTGCGTAGCGCCAACCTGCTCTGCGACACGTTTGGGCCGGGCAAGCGCGAAATCTGGCCGGGCCACCAGATCGTGGAGATGGGCCTCGCCAAGCTCTATCGCGTGACCGGCGACATCCGCTATCTCAATCTCGCCAAGTTCATGCTGGACGTCCGCGGTCCGCAGAGCCAAGAGGAAGGCGCCGGCAATCCTTACGTGCAGGCGCAGATGAAGCCGGTGGACCAGACCGAAGCCGTTACCGGCGGCCACGCCGTGCGAGCCATGTACATGTACTCCGGTATGGCCGACGTCGGCGCGCTCACCGGCGACATGGCGTACGTGAACGCCATCGACAAGATCTGGGAAAACGTCGCCAGCAAGAAATTGCACATCACGGGCGGAATCGGCGCGCGCGCCGCGGGTGAGTCGTTCGGCGCGGACTACGAGTTGCCCAACATGAGCGCCTACAACGAGACTTGCGCAGCGGTGGGCAACGACTTCTGGAACCAGCGCCTGTTCCTGCTGCACGCCGACGCCAAGTACATCGACGTGATGGAGCGCACGCTCTACAACGGTCTCATCTCCGGCGTCTCGCTGGATGGCAAGACGTTCTTTTACGAGAACCCTCTGGAGGCCACTGGCTTCGCCGGCAAGGACCAGCGCAGCCCCTGGTTCGGAGTGGCGTGCTGTCCCGGCAACATCACAAGGTTCATGGCGAGCGTGCCTGGCTACGTCTACGCCGAGCGCAACGACGCCATCTGGGTGAATCTCTACGCGGCCAACAACGCCGATATCAAACTCGATGACGGCCGCAGCGTGCACTTGACGCAGGAGACGCGCTACCCCTGGGACGGCAATATCAAGATGACCGTGAGCCCCGACCAGACGGCAGACCTTACCATCCACGTCCGCATTCCCGGATGGGCTCGCAACGAACCGGTTCCCAGCGACCTCTATCGCGACGCCGATCGCATCGCCGATCCCGTTGTGCTCAAGGTAAATGGCAAGGCGGCGCCCTTCACCATTTATAAGGGGTATGTCGATCTCGCCCGCACCTGGAAGAAGGGCGACACCATCGAGCTGGGCCTGCCGATGCCCGTTCGCCGCATGGTGGCCAACGACCACGTGGCCGCCGACCGCGGCCGGGTGGCCATTCAGCGCGGCCCCATCGTGTACGCCGCCGAGTGGGTGGACAATCCCGGCGGCAAGGTGCGCAACCTGCTGCTGCCGGACGACGCCAGATTGACCGCCGAATATCGTCCGTCGATGTTGAATGGCGTGGAGGTAGTTACCGGCAAAGCGATCGCGCTATCTTACGATGCGAAAGGTCAGGTGGTGAAGCACGAGCAGGATCTCACCATGATTCCGTACTACGCCTGGGCCAATCGCGGACGCGGCCAAATGACCGTCTGGCTGCCCGATAGCGAAGCGGCCGTGCATCCGCTGCCCTACCCGAGCGTTGTCACTGACGCCAAAGTCACTGCTTCCGGCCGCCCGCAACAGCGCAACGTCGCGGTGATCAAGGACGGCGAAATTCCCGCCGCCTCCAACGATCATGCCTCCTACTTCGATTGGTGGCCGGCGCAAGGCAATAAGGAGACAGTCGATTACACTTTTACGAAGCCGGCCCAGGTGAGCGAATGCGGGCTTTACTGGTTCGACGATACCGGCGACGGCGGCGTGCGCGTTCCCGCGTCGTGGCGCCTCTTATATAAGGATGGCGACCAGTGGAAGCCGGTGGAAACTCAGGACCAGTTCGCTGTAGCCAAAGACAAGTTCAACAGCGTGAAGTTCACGTCCGTCACTACTACGGCGTTGCGCGTGGAACTGCAGGCCCAGCCGAATTACTCGGTGGGCATGCAGAAGTGGACGGTGAAGTAGCTGCGATGCGATCGCGATCCCAAAGTAGATCTGAGGAACGACTACCATGAGTGAACCAACGAAATCGAACGCGGCGAGCCGCCGGAGGTTTACGGCCATCCTCGCCGGAATGGGAGCCGCCGCTCCACTCCTGGCACAACAGCAGACCACACCGCCGCCGGCTACGCCAGCAACCATGCCGGCAGCCGGATTGCCTGTGCAGGGCGCGTCGCCGCAGCGGCCGGGGCGTCCAGCGGATATCCCTCCGTTTCAGGGGCCCATCGAATTCGCCCGCAAGGACGTCGCGCCCAAGGTGCGACCGTTTCCCATGACGCAGGTGCGTGTGCTTGCCGGACCGTTTCAGGATGCGCTGGAGTGGAATCGCGGCTACATGTCGCGCCTGCCGGCAGACCGGCTGACCCACAACTTCCTGTTGAATGCCGGACTGCCATCGTCCGCCAAGCCGCTGGGCGGCTGGGAAGAGTACGTCGATCCGAAGCGTCCGCGCACCAACCAGGATGGCGAATTGCGCGGCCATTTCACGGGCCACTTCCTCTCGGCCAGCGCGCAACTGTGGGCCTCGACGGGCGATAAAGAAGCCAAGGCCAAGGGCGACGAGATGGTCGACATCCTCGCGAAGTGCCAGGCGAAGCTGCCGGGCGGCTATCTGAGCGCTTTTCCCACGGAATTCTTCGACCGCCTGGACGCGCGACGGCCCGTCTGGGCGCCCTTCTATACGGTCCACAAGATCATGGCCGGGATGTTCGACATGTACCGCTATGCCGGCAACAAACAGGCGCTGGAAGTGGTATCGGGCATGGCCGACTGGGCCGATGGCTGGACCGCGTCGAAGAGCGAAGAGCACATGCAGGATATTCTGCGGACCGAGTATGGCGGCATGGGCGAAGTGCTCTACAACCTGGCGGCGGAAACCGGAAATGAGAAGTGGGCCAAGGCGGGCGACCGCTATGCCAAGAAGAGTTTCTTCAATCCGCTGGCCTCGCGGCGCGACGAATTGCGCGGGCTGCACGTGAATACGCACATTCCGCAGGTAATTGCCGCCGCGCGCCGCTATGAGATTTCGGGCGACTATCGCTTCCACGATGTGGCCGATTATTTCTGGGACGAAGTGGTGAGCGCCCGCAGCTACGTGACCGAGGGCACCAGCAACGACGAAGGCTGGCAGAGCCAGCCGCGCCAGCTCGCGTGGGAATTGAAGAACACCGGGGTGAGGAATGGTTCGCAGCCCGCGACCAATACCGCCGAATGCTGCTGCGCCTACAACATGCTCAAGCTGACGCGGCATCTTTATAGCTGGACCGCGCAGCCGCGCTACTTCGATTACTACGAGCGCAGTCTGCTGAACCATCGGCTGGGCACCATCGAGCCGAAGACCGGCCACACGCAGTATTACCTTTCGCTGGCGCTCAGCGGCGCGCACAAGGAGTTCAACAGCGAGTTCGACGACTTCTGGTGCTGCACCGGCACCGGCGTGGAGGAGTATTCCAAGCTCAACGACAGCATTTACTGGCGCGACGAGCAGGGCGTTTACGTCAACCTCTTCATCGCCTCCGAGCTGAATTGGGAAGAGAAGGGTTTCAAGCTGCGGCAGGACACGAAATTCCCGCAGCAGCCCGGAACGGCGCTAGTGGTAACGGCGGCGAAGCCCGTCCCCATGGCCATGCGGCTGCGTGTGCCGGCATGGTTGGCCTCGGCGCCGGTAGTAAAGTTGAACGGCAAGGCAATCGACGCGTCCGCGGAACCGGGCAGCTATCTGACGTTGGCGCGCGTCTGGAAGGCCGGCGACCGCGTGGAGATGGAGTTGCCGATGCGGCTCTCGATGGAAACGCTGCCGGACGATCCCTCGCTGCAGGCCTTCTTGTATGGACCGGTGGTGCTGGCCGCAGACCTGGGCGCGGCGCCGCCCCGGCGGGAAGGCGAGGCGACGCCACAGCGGCCCCGGCCTGAGGCGCCGGTGTTCAAAGCCGGCGCGGATCCGACAAGCTGGGTCAAACCGGGCGACGCTCCGCTGTCATTCCATACCTCGGGGCAGACGAAGGACTACCCGCTGGTGCCGCTCAACAGTATTTTCGATAAACGCTACTTGGTGTACTTGAAAGTGACGTAAGGCTGGCGGACAGACAAGGAGTGTAAGCGCTGACAGTGCGTGTCACAGATGTTTCTAGCGACAGTACTATTAGGGTAGGACGATGAATCTGGAACAGGTGGCCCGCCGAGCTCAGGTTTCTACGGCAACGGTTTCGCGCGTGCTGAATAATGCAAGCGCCGTCAAAAGATCGACCCGGGCCAGGGTGATGAAAGCCGTCGAGGAGTTGAAATATCATCCGAATCTGCACGCCCGCAGCCTCGCTGTTGGAAAGAGCAAGACTATCGGAGTGATTGTCTCCAACATGGAGAACCCATTCTTCTCCGATATCTATAAGACCATCGAAGCGGAAGCGCACACCCACGGATACGAAGTGGTGATGGCCAACACCGACTATCTTCCCGAACAACTGGTTACCGGCGTTCGCCTGATGATCGGCCGCAGGGTTGCCGGGCTGGCCGTCATCGTCTCGGAAATGGCTCCCGAACTGATCGACGAACTCAACCAAAGCCGCACCCGGGTAGTCTTCTACGATGTCGGCACGCAAATGCGACAACATCACGAACATCCGCGTGGACTACAGCCGCGGCATCGTGAAACTGATCGACTACCTCTATAGCCTGGGCCATCGCCGAATCGGATTCGTCGGCCACCACGCCATTCTCGGCCCTATCAATGAGGGAATGAGGGCGGTTGTCGAAGCGGTTGCGCGCATTCCCAGCCTTGAGGTCCGCACCGCCGCCAATGCCGATACGCTGGAGGGCGGCCGCCTGGCCACGCGGGCGCTGCTGTCTTCAGCCTTCCGGCCCACGGCCATCGTGTGCGTGAATGATTTCACGGCCGTGGGAGCCCTCCGCGAACTGCGCGAGCGCGGACTGCGCGTACCGGAAGACGTGTCCGTAACGGGATTCGACAACGTCAAGATTTCGGAATTCTGCTGCCCTGCTCTGACTACCGTGCACATCCCGCGAGATCGCGTCGGTCACATCATGTGCGATTTCCTGATCGCACGGCCGAGCGCCGACGAAACCATTGCGGAAATCGTCATCGATCCCGAACTTGTTTTGCGCGACTCTACCGGTCCCGCGAACGAAACGCTCTTGTGAAGGAGAGCTGGGCTCGCGCTCTGGACTTTGGCCATCTTGGCGGCAGTTTTGCTGAAGCATGTCCTACAGAGCCAATGATATCGCTTACAAAGCGCGCCAAGGCTGTCATAATGTCAACGTTCAGCATGGACAAATTCCGAGGTGATTTCTCTCTTTCGCGCCGCCGGATGGTGCAGGGCTTGGGCGCAACGGGAGCCGCGCTAGCCGTCCCCGGCGCGATTCGCGGCGCTGAAGCGGCACTGCGTGTTGCAGGGAAGGATATCGAGATCCAACTCACCTCCGTCAGCCCGCACACCTTCCGGATCACCGTGCAGCCCATCGAGGCTGGCAAACTCGCCGGCGTCGCCGACGACGGGACGCTCATTCAGACCAGTTTCGGAGCTCCCGCGGCGAGACTGCGCGGCACGGTGCGGCCCCAGACCGTGAAGCTCGCTGTCACCGCGTCGGCGCGGGCGTTTCTCACATTCTCCGAAAAGGGCTGCACTTTTGGTTAACGGCGGTTGGGCGGCTTGGAACTCCAGACCAAAATAAGCTCCGGGCCGAGCGCGACGCCAGAAAGAGTTTCATGAGGTTCTCAACCTTACTCGAGCGCGTTTTTGCAAAAGTCAAAACACTTCCTGATTTCGTTCATCGGGTCCATGGCACCGCCGTAATCGTATTCGATGTCCGCCACCATGGCGTACTTTTCCCGTCTCAACAATTGAAGGACGTCCTTGATCGGAACGTCGCCGGTGCCCCAAGGTATTTTGCCGCGTTGCCCCCGTTGCCCGTCGCGAATGTGCAGCACTGGAATCTTGGCGTGCTGTTCGGCAATGAACGGAACCGGATCGAAGCCCGCGCCCACGAACTGGCCGATATCCAGATTGATTCTGGCGAGCGGCGACATTGCCAGCGCCTTCCGGAACGAATCCGGTCCGGCGAATTCGTTCGGATCGGCAACGTTGATGTGCCCGTGGAAGGCGACTTCCATGTTGTATGTTTCCATCAAGGGCACGAGCCGCCGCGCCACCGTCAGCGTGGTGGACATCGCAATGCGCGGGGTGCCAAGGGCCTTAGCCATCAGGAAAGGGCGTTCCAGTTCTTCATCGGTGAAGTCGTCCTTCATGTCGTGGGTGAATGCGACCTTATCGATGCCCGCGTCGTCGTACTTCTTGCCGATCTTGCGGAATTCATCCAGTGGCACCGAAAGGCGCCACGCACGAAGCTCTTCACGAGTGGTCTTCGGTTCGATGTGGCGAAACCAAACCTCGGTCGAGCCCAACCCGATGCTCTTCATGGTTTCAATCGCCGCATCGAGTGAAAAATTCTGGAAGCTATATCCCGAGACGCCGATGCGTACTCCGTGAATCGTCGAGTCGATCTTTGTTTGGTCGTCGCGTGGCGACTCATACCCCGCCCACGAAGCTGCCAGCGGCAGCGAGCCGAGAGCGAGTTTTCCAAAAGTCCGCCGTGAAATCATGGCTTCTCTGAGGCGGGCAATTTAAACGCGAGCAGTTTGGAACCAGCAGCGATGGCGACGTACTGCATTCCGTCTCTGCCCTGCCAGGTGATGGGAACCGATTGCGCGATCTCCTCGAGTTTCGTGCTCCACAGTTCCTCGCCCGTCTTGGCGACGAAAGCGTGAAACATGCTGTCTTTCGATGCGCCAATGAAGATCAATCCGCCAGCGGTGGAAATCGGCCCCCCGCCGGAATTGTTCCCGCCGGTCTTCATGCCGGGGGGCGTCCCATCCGTCGTTCCGAACGGAACTTGCCACGCGATGTCGCCGGTGTTGACGTCGATCGCCGTCAGCCTGCCCCACGGCGGTTGCCAGCACGGCCATCCTTTGATGGAGGCGTTGCCGTTCCCGCCCGATTCCCGCCCGTACAAGCGGGGCGATTCCGGAGGCGCGCCGGGGTCCGTGTCTTGTTTCCGGATGCTGCGAAAGCTGCCGGAATCGGTGGTGTTGATGATGTAATAGCCGAGCGCGGCGTCGAACGTCCCGCCGGTCCATTCTGCGCCGCCTCGAGTGTTCGGCAGAACCAGCGCGCCTTCCGCCGTGGGGGGCGTGAACGCCCCGCGGTTTTGCCCGCCGCCGTTCTTTTCGAATAATTCGCGGCAGGCTTTCTCATGCTCGGGAGTGATCCTGGCGATGTCGTCCATGGTGAAACTCAGCCGTGAAAGCGGCGGCGGCTTCACCGGGAACGGCTGCGTCGGAGAGTAATACTCGCCGGGCAAATCGCCCTTAGGAACCGGGCGTTCCTCCACTCCGTAGATCGGTTTTCCCGTCTCGCGGTCGAGTATAAACAACATCGCCATCTTGGACATAGCTCCCACCGCCGGTATCTTCTTCCCGTCGTGCACGACGTCGAACAGAATCGGCGGGACGGGCAAATCGTAGTCCCAGAGATCATGATGGATGACCTGGAACCACCACTTCAACTTTCCGGTGCGCACGTCCACCGCCACCAGCGAATTGGCGAACAGATTCGGGCCCTGGCGGTCGACTCCGTAGAAATCGTTATTGGGGGAGGCTATGGGCATGTAGAGAATCCCGCGCTCGGTGTCCGCTGTAAAGAAAGTCCACACGTTGGCGCCCGACTGATTCTTCCACTGGTCGCCCTGCCAGGTATCGTGGCCCGTTTCGCCAGGGCGCGGAACCGTGTGAAACGTCCAGACCAGTTTGCCAGTTCGCACATCCCAGGCGCGAACGTCCCCCGCGGGCCCCTTGGAGCCCGTTTCGTCAACGATGTGGCTGCCCGTGATCGCAAGATCGCCCACCACGAACGGCGCCGAAGAGACGCCCAGGTGAAGATTCGGAAACCCGTTCATCACTTCTGGCGTTTTGAGATCGACTATTCCTTCACGGCCGAAGCCTGGAACCAGTTTGCCGGTCTTCGCATTGAGGGCGATGAGTTCGCCATCCTCCGTGGCGAACAGGATTTCCGGCGGAGCCTGCGCGTCTCCGGGCCAATACTCGATGCTCCTCACCGAGCCGTTTCTCCCCGTAAAGCCGCTTTTTGGAACGAATTCCCAAATGACTTTGCCCGTTTCCGGTTCCATCGCCGCCACATGATTGAAGGGCCAGGAAAGATACATGGTGCCATTCACCACCAGCGGGATGGATTGGCTTGGCCGGAACGGCACGCCCTCTCGCCGCATGGAGAACGTCCACGCGGGAATCAGCTTTGAGACGTTCTTCGTATTGATCTGCGTCAGCGGAGAGTATCTCTGCGCCCCCTTGTCCCGGCCGTAACCCAGCCAATCGGACTGAGCGTGCAACACTGAGACAAGCACACACCCAAACAATAGTAATCTTCCCTTTCGCATCAGCGTCCCGATCCCCGATTCGCGACCGTCTTGGACAGATTCTCGAACAGGTACAGGCCCGTCTTGCGGCCCATGGCGAGATCCAGAGTGCCATCGCCATTCAAATCTCTAGCCCCCGGATTCTCGTTCCACCAGGTTCGGTTTCCATGGGACGCGGAACTGATCACGCCGGGATACCCGTCGCCGTTCACGTCGAGCACCAGATCCGTGAGATCCTCGGTGGCGTTGCGGTAATACTCGATGGAGCGGAAGGGTGCTTAATCCAGTTCGGGCCCTCATACCAGTTCTCGCCGGAGACGATATCGGGATGTCCATCGCGGTTGATATCGGCAATGGCGCAGGTTTCGAAAGCTCCCGTGTCGATCATATGGAGCGCGAACGAAATCTCGGCCGGACGCGTCGCCGCCCACGTTGTGAGCGCAGTTGTCAGCAACGCTGTACAGCCGAAACCCCAGTTCAGTTTGCTCATTCCACCGATTAGAGCATCCGATTCTAAAGACAACCTTAAGAAATAGTGGCCTTGTGAAACTGTCGTCAAGAATTCATTTTTGCGTGATACTCTCCGCTGTATCCTTGGACGGAGGACATCAACCTATGAACACGATGGCACTGACACGCGGCGCCGTTCTGTGCGGTTTGCTGGCCGCTTCTCTCTTTGGGCAAACCCCGGCCAAACCCCCTAGGACACCAATCTTCATCTCACCGGCATTGGCCGACTCCGTGGTCTTACTGACCCCGCCACCCGCGCTCGATTCCAAAAAACTGTCGCGCGATGTGGCTGAAATCTACGCCATTCATCGCTCCGCCACGCCCCAAGAGATCGAACGCGCCAATTGGGATAACAAGCACGAGAACCTGTTTTCCATCGCCATGGTCCTCAGCGACAAACTCACCGCGGAATCAATGCCTGCCCTCGCCAAGCTTTGGGCCGATATGGCTAACGACCAGGGCATTTTCGTAACTGCGGCGAAGAAGTACTGGCAAGAAATCCGGCCCTACGATCTCGATGCCAATATCAAGTCCATCTGCGGCAGCAAGCCCGGCGGCCCCAAGAATTCGTACCCCAGTGGTCATGGCACCACCGGGTACCTGAGCGCCCTCGTCCTCAGTATGATGGTGCCCGAAAAGAGCGACGCCCTTCACGCCCGCGCCGACGAATACGGCCACAACCGCGTCGTCTGCGGCGATCATTACGCATCCGACATCCCCGCAAGTAAAGAGGCCGCGGAAATCGTCATCGGCAACATGATTGGCAACCCGAGGTTCCAGCAGGAATTCGCCACCGCGAAAGCCGAAGTCCGAAAGGCCCTCGGCCTGTAGCGCGATTCCCGGCGCTTCACTGCAACTTCAGCGTCACCACATTCGAAGGCACGCCAGCCACCGCGTAAACGCGCGCACCCCCGTCCCCGCGAGACTTTTCGGTATGGAAATGTTCACCTCGGTCGAGCCCCGGGCATACCTTATTCAACGAACTTCCGATTCACCACACTAGCGCCGGGACGACAAACTGAGGTGTCCGCTCGTCTTCGTGAGTTCCCTGATCTTTGCAGGGTCCGGTGGACCGGCTTTCGCCAAGAGGCTCATGTGCTCGAAGAACTCCTCCACTCCACCCGGCGATTGGACACAAAGAACCTTGCCGGGTTGGACGGAGAGGTTTTGAAAGCGATGAGGCAAATTCTTGGGCAACAGCGCAAATGTGCCAGGACCAGCATGGAAGGTCTTTCCACCGCATTCGATTTCAAAGTCGCCGTCGAGAATGTAAAACGCTTCGTCCTCACGATGGTGAATATGCGTGGGTGCTCCGCGATGGGGCGGCGCCACGCCTTCGGTCAATGCGTACTTGCCATCGGTGTCTTCGCTCCTCGCTTTATACGTGAAGAGAATTACCTGTACATTGAGGCGCATACCTTCGCCGGCTTGGACAACCTTGGGACGGCGATGCGGTTCCATGAAGCCGTTATACCGCCCGGAGTGATTTCCTCTCGTATGTTTGAAAACAACGAGACCTTAGACCGTTTGGGAATCTGTGGGCCTTAGTACGTGACCTAGAAGACAGGAGTCAGAAGTTAGAGTGAACACGCGGCCGCGCGATTAACGTGACCCGGCACTTTGCGAATCAGCAGTCAGCGATCATTCGTGTTAGTGAGGCTGACCGCCGATTGCTGACGGCTCTCCAGGGCGATTTTACGAACGGCCCACGACAAGAACGGTGAAACTACCGGGCCGGATTTTTCGCTGCGCCTTTTGAGAGGCGTCCGGCGGCGGAACGGTATCGGTGTCCGCTACCGGCAGGTAGACCCTCTTAGTTGTGGGATCGAAGGCCATGGTCTTGGCGCCGGCCTGCGTCACAACTGCGCCGGTGTCCTCATACTGATCGGCGGACTTTTGGTGAAAGATGTTGAGTGTGCCGTCGCCATTGGAAGCGAAGATGAAGCGGCCTTCCACGTCAAAGCCGGCCGCGTCGACGCCAGCCCCGATGGGAAGGCTGGTAATCACCTTGCCATTCGCGGCGTCCATTACCACGAGCGACTTGCTGCGGCAGCCCACAAAGAGGCGGTTATTCTGGGCATCGAAGGCCAGCCCGGTGGGCGTCTTGCCGACTCCAATCGGAAAGCGACTGACCACTTCGAGCGTTTTACCGCGGAAGGCTAGCACTTCCGACTTATCCTCCAGGTTGACGTAGAGGAGCCCATCGCGGCCGGCTACCATCTGCTCGCCGTCGCCCGCGGCGGCCACGGTCCCTACCACCTGGCCGGTGGCGGCATCGATCGCCGATATGTCGTGCGAACCGTGATTGTTGATGAACACACGTCCCGAAGCGGCGTCGAAGAAGATGCCATCGGGGCCCTTGCCGACATCGATCTTACGGATCAGCTTGAGCGTTTCGGTGTCGAACATGGAGACCTTGTCCTCCCGGCCATTGCTGGTGAAGCCGTGCCCGGTGCTGGAAGCGATGGCGATGCCGTGGACACCCGGAGTATCGGAAATGACGCCGATGGGAACTCCGGTATCGGCATTAGTCACATTGACCACGGTATCGTGCGAAGTGTATACACGGCGGGTAGCGCCATCGACCGTGATATAGTCCCAGCCGCCGTCGCCGGGTACCGGGAGACGGGTGAGGATGCGGTACTGCTCCCAGCCGAACGCCGACATCATGACGTGATAGACGTCGGTATTGGAGATCCAGCCGCGGACCCGATTGGAGCCGGGGCCCGCGGCGATGACCGGCACTTCCTCGGCGGTGTGCTGTTCTTCGAGCGAAATGGCCTGCGCGATCTGCTGCTGGTTGGGCGCCCACTTGGCGGTCTCAGCGAGGGCTTCACCCTTGATGCGAAGGTCGTAGGAGTGATCGGCGGTCATTACCACCAGAGTATCCTTGGAGTGCTTTTCGGTGGCATCCTGCACGGCCTTGTCGAGGTCGATGATGCGCGTCAGGGTCTTGCGGGCGTTGGAGAGATGGCAGTCGGAGAACACCACCAGGAAGAAGCCCTTGGGATTTTTTGAGAGGTGCGCGATAGCAAGCTGAGTGGCCCGGTTGACGTCGAAATCGGCATCGTCGAACAATGCCATCACGCGATTTTGCGTGGCGTCCAGTTGGGAAACTGCGTCCAGCGAGTTCACGAAGGAGTAGCCCTTAGCTGGGACTTCGGAGGCGATGTTGTGCCCCGCCTTAGAGGTTTGCTCGAGGATAAGCTTGCGGCCCGTTCCGATCACCACGTCGGGGCCGTTGCCAACGCGCGGGTTGAGCAGTTGTTCGAAGATGTCGCCGGCGCGCTGCCGGTTATTCACGTGAGCGTAGAAGGCCGAAACCAGGGCCAGAGTCACGCCAGTGCGGTCGTCATTGGAGATGATTCCGGTAGATAGGCCGCGCTGCGCGGCGACTTCGAGAATGGTTTGGAGGTTATCGCCATCGCGAATGTCGCGCTCCGCGGAAGCCGATTGGGAGACCACGCCGTTGCGGGTCTTGATGCCGGTGGCCATGGCCGTGGCGGCGGCGGCGCCGTCGGTCACCCACTCCTTGGCGCTGGAAGAGTCGGCTAGTGCGAGGCGCGGCATGCGCTGCAAGTAGAGGGCCTGGGCTCTGCCGTAGCCGTAGATGCTGGCGGCATTAAGGCTGGAAACGCCGACGCCGTCGCCTAGAAACAGAATTACGTTTTTGGCCTGCGACCACGCCGGAAGGGAAGCGATCGCTAAAAGAGCGGCCGAAGCGAATATTGGTTTTCTCATATTACGTTCCTTGTGCCTGCTGTGAACAATGAATTGAAGCACCCGAGTCTGAAGATAGCCTTAAGAAATAGGAGTGTCATGGAGAATTAATCTGTAGATGCCGAAATCGGATTGATTTCGCGTGAGCTTCGCCGGGCATGATCACAAGTACCAGCAATATCTGAAGAACGGCATCCATTATGTGATTACCGGCGGCGGGGCCCCACTCTACGATGTGGATAAGCCGACCGTGGGCACCGCACAGAAGGCCGTCTGCACGGACAACTTCGTGCGGGTGTGCGTGGATGGCACAAAACGCATGTGGAGGCGATCGCGCCGGATGGAAAAACGATCGACCAGATCGAACGGGAGGGGAAGCCGAGCGGAGCGCTCTGCGGTGAGGCTGGTGGGGCAGCCAAGATTGGCTGCCTAACTACTGCGACATCTCCGGAGGAGGCGGCAGAGTGACGGCTCCGGTCGCTGCCCACTCCACGCCGCGTACGAAAGTCACGCGGAAGCCATCGCTCTGCGTCGCCTTGGCGCTGTGACCGATCATGGTCGCAAACACGCGTCCGGAGCCGGCCTGTACGGTCCACATGAGAGGTTCGTTCTTCCCTGCCCCTTCTAGCGGAACCTTGGACTTCCCCTCGTATAGAGCGTGGTCGTCCCACGCGGTCGCGAGCACGTGATAGCTGCCGGCCGGCTGCATTTGCACATTCGCGTAGAGCTCGTCCTGTGTCTCCAGAAAGCTCTTCTTGAGTCCGCGCGTGATCGGATGATCGCGATCGGTGAACTCTACGGTGAAGTCGTGAATGGGAGCGTGGTGTGCCCCGCCGTAATAGTTGCCTCCGCAGAGCTGCGCGTATTCGGGCCAGTCGTGAAACGCGCCGGTGGAGTGGTGATAGACGACTAACCCTTTGCCGCCCCGGACGAAATCCAGCAGTGTGCGCCGCGAGCGTTCGGTCCAGTGGTCCGCAGCTGCTTTGTCGTTGTAAACGAGGACGGCCACATCGTAGGGCGCGAGCGAGTCCGCGCCCGCATCGCGGAATTCTTCTACGGTTCGAACTTCAAAGATGCCGGCGGCGTCCAGGAACTGCCGCATCGCGGCGGTCGCACCGCGCCAGTCGTGATCGTCGCGGCCGGTGATGATGAGGACTTGAATCTTGCGCGGCGGCGGCGCCGCCGTTTGGGCGAGCGCCGCAGTGGCTACAAGCAAAGTGAGCAGCAAGTTTCGAAACATAGATGGACTCCCTACAGCGGTAGGACCAGCTCCCGATCCGGGTCGAAGTGAATACGGCGGCGCTGCAGGTACGAGAGGTTGGCCAGGTGCGCGGCCTGCGCCGAACGATGGCCCGCCGCAACGTCGCCGTTGGGCGTGCGGCGGCTGCGGCAGCAATCGAGGAAGTTCTGTACGTGCTCATCCACCAGGTCGGTTTGGCAGGTCACCGTCACCGAGTCCGCTCCGTCGGCGGCGAAGTATTCGAACTTTAGGCGGTTGATAAAGAGATGCCCGTCCGTTCCGCAGAACTCAATGCCTTCGCGCTCCAGTCTCGCCTGCGGGGTGTTCGAGTAGGTGCAGATCCAGTTTCCGGGATATTCCAGGTGAACATTGAGAGTGTCGGGCACGGTGCGTCCATCTTGCGATATGTAAATGCCGCCGGCAGCGTCGGCGCTGATAGGCCCGTCCTGACCCATGAACATGTGCACTACGTCCACCCAATGAACGAACTTGTCGGTCATGATTCCGCCGTTGAAGTCCATGTAGTTGCGGAAATTGAAGAACTGCGGCGGGTCCCAGGCGCGCCACTTGACGGCGCCCAGGTACCGGTTCCAGTCCAGATCGGCCGGCTTGTTCTCCATCCCCTTCGGGACGCCGTGACCGCGAAATGGATCGTTCGGATTAGCGGGGCGCGCAGCGGCTGCTTCCGCACTGCGGATTTGTCCGCCGCCGTCGAACCACCACGTGCGCACCAGGTTGATCTTTCCCAGCCGCTTCTTGCGCAGATACTCGTCGCGCGCCTGAATGTAGTGCGTGCCCGAACGCTGCTGCGCGCCGGTCTGGCAGATGCGTTCGTTCATGCGCGCCGCGCGGATGATCTGCGGTCCCTCTTCCATTCGCAAGGTGAGCGGCTTCTCCACATACACGTCCTTGCCGGCGTTCAGGGCGTCGATGGCGATCTGCGCGTGCCAGTGATCCGGCGCGGCCACGACTACAGCGTCCAGGCCAGGCATCTCGAGCACCTTCCGGTGATCGCCGAACAGTTTCGCCTCCGGGCAGACGTGCTGCATGCGGAGAGCGCGAGCCTGATAAACGTCGCACAGTGCCGCGAACGGGCCGTTGAGCTTATCGAACGCAGTCTGCAGTTGGCCACCGCGCGCGCCACAGCCGATAAGCGCGACCGATAGCCGGTCGTTGGCGCCAAGCACTCGGGAATAAGATGCCGCTGTGATAGCGGCGGAAGCGATCAGGTTACGGCGAGTCATAGGGTTCCTTTCGTTGCTTAAAATGTGTGCTTCAGAGCCAAAATCTGTCCGGCCGGGAAGGTTTTCGTGATGGTGCCGAAAGTGCTTGTGGAAATATTGCTGGCGGCCGCAGCGCAGTTGCGGTAGCGCCGAGGAAAGTGCGGCGGGTAGTAGATTGTGACATGGAGAGAAACCGGATCATGGCATCCCAATATGAAGAAAACCTGAAGAAATCGCCGTGTCATCGAAAGTTCACGACACATTGTTGGGCGCGTGACGCGCATGAAAATCCGAAAACACCGGTTTTCTTCAGATTGATTTAAGACGCGGGTGATTCAATGCTTGTGATGATGTCTGCGTCTAAACTTGCGTCCGTCGTTTTCGCGCTGGGGTGCACGGCCTGGTTTGTAGAAGCACAAACCGTGGCTGCCGTAGCGCCCCGTAAAATTCAGGTCCTGATCATTACCGGACAAGACGCTCATCCCTGGAGGGAAGTGAGTCCTTTCCTGAAGGACATCCTCAACCAGACCGGCCGGTTTGAGGTTCGCGTGACCGAGGAGTTCCGCGGTTCCACGCTCGAAACCCTGAGTTTTTACGACGTCGCGATTCTCGTCTATTCCGACGAGAAACTGACGATCCCACGCTGGAGCCAGGCGACCAAGGACGCACTGTTGACGTTCGTCAGCTCGGGCAAAGGTCTGGTGGTTTATCATCACTCCGCGGCGTCGTTTCAGGATTGGGCCGACTTCGAGAAGCTGTGCGGCTGCGTGTGGCGCACCGGCCAGAGCCATCATTCCCCGGTCCACGATTACCGCGTCGAAATAAGAGATTCCGACCACCCAATCACCCGCGGCATGACCTCGTTCATGGCGAAAACCGATGAGTTGTACGCCGGGCTGAAGTGCCAGCCGGCCGCGAACTTTCACGTGCTAGCCACGGGATGGGATGACCATTCGTTATATGTGCCAAAACCCCGGGAGGTCCTTCCCAGCGGGCCATCTCAGGACGAGCCCCTGCTGTGGACCGTCCCTTACGGCGCCGGCCGCGTCTTTGCGACCGTGCTCGGCAACGACATGAGGGCGGTGCGGACTCCGGCGTTCATTACAACCTTCGTGCGGGGAGCCGAATGGGCGGCCACCGGCGCGGTAACAATTCCACTGCCGCCCGAGCTGGCGCAATAGTCCGGCATCGCACCGGTTGCCGATAGTAAGGAGGGGATGAAGTGAGGTTCACTTGGCTGCTATTGCTGTCCGCGTCGATCCCGGCGGCGGTCGCGCTTGCGGATTGGCCTACTTTCGGAGCTGACCCGCAACGAACAAGCTGGGCGCGCTACGAAAAACTTCTGGACCCGGGCAACGTTGCAACGCTCGAACTGAAGTGGAAGGTGCATCTCGACAACGCTCCCAAGGAGTTGACCTCGCTCGCTGCGCCCATTGTGGCCGATCAGATAAAAACGATGAAGGGGATTAAGGAATTTGTCCTCGTCGCAGGCAGCTCGGACAATCTCGCCGCGATCGACGCGGATACCGGCAAGCTGGTATGGCGGAAAACGTTCGGCGTCACGGGCACGCCTATCCAAAAGCCCAACACTCTTTGCCCTTATGCGCTGAACGCCACGCCAGTGGTGCAGACCGCACGCCCCAAAACCGTTTATGCCATCTCCAGCGACGGCAAGCTGCACGCATTGAGCATCATCGATGGCGAGGACCGCTTCCCGCCGAAACCGTTCGTGCCTGCGTTCTCCAAGAACTGGAGTCTGAACCTGGCCGACGGAACCCTTTATACCGCGATTTCTCAGCGATGCAACGCCGTGATGTCGGGCGTTTATTCCATCGATCTCGCCGCGCCCGACCAGCCGATTCGCTCCTTTGAAGCCGGCCGCCCCGGAATCTGGGGCCGGGCCGGCGTCGCCATCTCCGCATCGGGCCGCGTCTTTGGCGAGACCGGAGACGGTTCCTTCGATCCCGCCAAGGGCCAATGGGCCGATACATTTCTGGCGCTCTCGGTGAAAGAACTGAAGCTGACCGATTACTACACGCCCACAAATCGCGAGTGGCTCACGCGCAAGGATCTCGACATGGGGAACATGACTCCGGTGGTGTTTTCCTTCAAGGGCAAAGAGTATCTGGCAGGAGCGGGGAAAGAAGGCCGCCTGTTTCTCCTCGACACTGCTTCCATGGGAGGCGAGACGCACCGCCAGCCTCTCTATCGCAGCCCTCTGCTCACGAATGAGGAAGTGAATCACGCCGGGCATGGCTTCTGGGGAGCATTCGCCACTTGGGAAGATAAAGAAGGGACGCGCTGGTTGTACGCGCCAGCCTGGGGGCCACCGCACAGCGCGGCGCCGCCTTTCCCCATCACCAATGGCGACACGCCCCACGGAAGCGTGATGGCCTTCCGGATGGAAATCAAGGACGGATCGGCAGTGTTATCCCCTGCCTGGATTTCGCCCGACCTGAATGTTCCGGAGCCGCCGGTGATCGCCAACGGCGTGGTGTTTGCGCTCTCAAGCGGCGAAGACGTCCGCCAGGTGGATGAAGCAGGTAACGGGCACAATACGGCGGAGCGCCTGGCCGGATCCGGCAAAGCGGTGCTCTACGCCTTCGACGCCGAGACTGGAAGGGAACTGTTCAACAGCGGCGACACGCTGACCTCGTTCACCCACTTCGGCGGCCTCGCGGTATCCAACGGGCGAGTGTTTGTGACCACCTGGGATGGCTACGTCTACGCATTCGGACGGAAGCAGGAAGATCGCTGATTGAGACGAACTTTGAGAGCTGCCAAACAGAAAAGTGACAACGGTGTTGCAGGCGGATGTCAGTCTCGATGAAATTCTCGTGACACCCTGTTTCTTTAGATTCTCTTAAGACTCGCGTGTTTAGATACCGGGGTGAGAACGGAGTCCCGGTGGAAGTCCTTACCTCGAATCTGAGTCGCTGCGGCTGCCCATCCGGCACTGCGGCGCCTCACACCGATAGCTGAAGCAACAGGATCTGGAGGTCGTACGTATGCTTAAGGCAGTAGTGTTTGCAATGATCGTCCCCGCAGCCATTTGTTTCGCCCAAGCTGATCGGGCTGCGGTAACCGGCACCATTTCGGACCCGACACATTTGCCTATAGTTGCGGCTCAAGTGAGGGTCGTATATCCAGGCACCGGGCTGAAGCGGGAAACGGCGTCGTCGTCTGCCGGCGTATACAGCATCAGTGAGCTGCCGATTGCGGAAGAATGCTTCCTGGAGGTCAGCGCCCCTGGCTTCCAGACGGTACGAACCAGGCCTTTGGTCCTTGAAGTCGGCGAAACGCGCCGCCTGGACCTGAGCCTGGTCGTCGCCAGCGTCGGCGCGACAGTGGACGTACAGGCTGTGGCGGACCCCATCACGCTGAACACAGTCGCAGTTGACTCGCTGACCTCCTCGCAGCGGCTGAACGATTTGCCGGTGAACGGACGCAACTGGTTCTCGTTCATGGCCCTGGCGCCGGGAGCCGTCGATGGGGCTAACGGCTCCAACACCTCCGTGCGTTTCTTTGCCACCGCCGGCGACGATGAGAATTACCGCGTGGACGGAATGGACGCCACCAGCATCCGCAACCAGAACATGCGGCTCAACAGCCGTTTGCTGATGTCCGAGGACGCCATCGCCGAATTCCGAGTGAACAGCGCCACGTTCACTGCCGACTCCGGAGGCTCCATTGTCGGGCAGGTCGAGGTGGTGACGAAATCGGGTTCCAACACGCTGCACGGCTCCGCCTTTGAGTACGCCCGCAACGCTGTCTTCGATGCGCGCCCCTTCACCCAGCCCGGCGCCTTACCGCCCTTCGGATTCAATCAATATGGCGGCACTGTGGGCGGCGCCATTCAGAAAAATCGCACTTTCTTCTTTCTCTCCTACGAAGGGTTGCGGCAGACCCAGGACCTGCAATCAGCGGTCCAGGAAGTTCCGTCGCTCTCGTTTAAGGCCCAGGCGCTGGCGAAGTCCCCGGTGATCGCGCCGCTGCTGGCTGCCTTCCCGAACCCCACCGGGTCTACTTCGAACCCGCAAATCGGAACCTGGAGCGGCCCAGTGCAAAATCTACAGGACGAAGACGTCGGGACGCTGCGGGTAGATCACCGCTTCAACGATGATTGGTCCACCTATTTCCGCTTCACACGGAACAACGCCTTCGTCCGCGTTCCAGATTCACTCAATTACGGCACCAGCAGCTACAACGGGCCGGTAAACGGAGTCCTCGAGCTCCTCTATGTAGTCTCGCCGCACACTACCAACGAGATTCGCCTTGGCGCCAACTGGGTCCCGTGGCAGATGCAACAGGACATCGGGAATGTGTTGGCCATCGCCGTCAGCCCGCTCGCCACGGCGCCGGACTCCCTCTTCAAGCAGACCCATTCGCTCTCCGAAAATATCCTCGACAGTGTCACGACGCAGCGCGGGCGGCACACCATAAAGGCAGGAATTGAGATACGGCGAGTGGTCATCAGCAATTACTACTCGTATGACGGCACGATCAGCTATGCAAACCTGAACAATTTTGCCGCCAACGTCGTGGACTCCGTCGTCGTTTCCGGTTTGAACCCGGCGGTCACCGATCCCAAGACCGAGTATTTCGGCTACGTTCAGGACGAATGGAAGGTCCGGCCGAATCTCACCATCAACGCCGGCCTGCGCTACGATTTCTTTAACGAACTATCGGAGGGTCATGGCCGCACCTATGGCTTCAACTTGCAGACGTGCGGTGGCTATTGCCCGTTCGGGAGCCAGAACGGCACGCCGGACTTCACCAACTTCGGTCCGCGCCTCGGCATTGCCTGGGCTCCTGAAAAGCTGCACGGCAACACGGTGTTTCGGGTGGGTGGCGGGGTCTATTATGGCGACGGACAAGTCGGCAACCAACTCGCCTTCACCTATAATGGCGGCGACCGTTTCGATCTGACGCAAGCGACCAACCCGGGGCTCGCCTGGCCCGTGAATCTGATGCCGAATCAGGGCATCGGCACCGCGCCGGACGAAACCGACCGCTACCGCAGAAGCGAAATGAGCAACCAATGGACCGCGCAGATCCAGCAGCGTCTGCCCGACGGATTCACTGCGCAGGTCACCTACGTCGGGATGGAAAACACTCATTTGTTTGACGAGCAGGCGGATAACGTGATCAATCCCCTAACCGGCACGCGGCCGTATCCTCAATTCAACCCAGTGGTGCACAAAGGCAACTGGGGCGTCGGCCGGTTCCATGGGCTCATCGGCTCGCTCCAACGAACCGCCCGGAACGGGCTATTCGTGGGGTTGAACTACACCTATGCCCACGCGGACGGCGACATAGCGGACCCGGAAAATGTTGCCTGCCGTGCCTGTAGTTGGGGCAACCTAGCCTACGACGTCCGGCAAAACTTGTATATCCAGTCGAGCTATCCACTGCCGCTCGGCCATTCCGTGGCTCTGCGCAACTGGACCCTCAGCGGCGTCGCCTCAATCCGCACCGGACTTCCTCTCAACGTCACACTCTCTCGCGCGACCACAGTTATGGCCGACGGCAACAACACGGACCAGCAGCCGAACCTAGTGCCGGGTGTGTCGCTCATTCCCCCGGGAGGGCAGACGATCGGCGACTGGATCAACAAGGCAGCTTTCTCGACGCCGGCCAAAGATACCTGGGGCACTGCCGGCACAGATATTGTCAGGGGCCCGGGCCTGTTCCAGATCGATAACGCGATATCGAGGAGAATCAACTTCACCGAGCGGCTCAACCTGATGATCCGCATGGAGGCCTTCAACGTTTTTAATCGCAAGGAACTCGGCAACCCGAATGTGAATTTCTCCTCGACATTGTTCGGCCAGATTACGGCGGTGAGCAACACCACCCCCATCGGCACAGGTACGGCTCGCAGCGTTCAGTTCGCAGCACGCTTCACGTTTTGATGTTAGATTTCAGTGATCTAATCGATCCGGTGCTTATTATGAAAAACACTCTCTTTTCACTTCTGTTTCTGGCTTGTCTGGGGCCGCTGACGGCCGCGGACAAAGTTGCCGGCGGTCCGTTTGTGGTGAATGTTACCGCGAGAACCGCAACGGTGGTTTGGATTTTGCAACCGGACGACGCCGTGATGAAGTCGGCGGACGGCTCCGAGGTTCACACCGCTCCGCTGTTGCACGCGGAGTCGGTACGGTTTACCGGCCTCAAAGCCGGGATGAGTTACGACTACCAGGTGCCGGGCAACCCGGACTTGAAGGGCACGTTCAAGACTCCGCTGGCCGGGGAAGGGCAGTTCGAGTTCGTGGTTTATGGCGACACGCGGACGCGGCACGACGTACACCGCAAGGTGATCGCAGCGCTCCTGCAGCACTGCCATCCGGATTTCGCGGTACAGACAGGCGATCTGGTGAACGACGGCGACGACCCCGCACTCTGGCCGATTTTCTTCGACATAGAACGCGATCTGCTGCGCCAGGTAGCCTATTACCCGGCACTCGGCAACCACGAGCGGCATTCGCACAATTACTCCGATTTCATGCAGGCGGCTCCCTATTACTCCTTCAACTGGGGCAACGCGCACTTTGCTATTCTCGATACCGACTTGGGCAACGCCGCGCTTAGCGAAGTGGCGCGCCAGACTTATTGGAAGGAACAGACCGACTGGCTGGCGGCCGACCTGCAAAAGAACCAGAAGGCGGCGTTCCGCTTCGTGGCAGGACATCATCCGCCGATGACCGCCGTGTCCAACCGGCAGGGCGACAATCCGCACATGATCGCGCTGACACCGATGCTCGAACAGTACCACGTGACAGCAGCGTTCTTCGGGCACGATCACAACTACCAGCACTATTTGAAGAACGGCATCCATTACGTGATTACCGGCGGGGGCGGCGCTCCGCTCTACGATGTGGATAAGCCGCCTGTGGGCATCACGCAGAAAGCGGTCAGCACGGAGAACTTCGTGCGGGTGCGTGTGGATGGGAAGAAAGCGCACGTGGAGGCGATCACGCCGGAGGGAAAGACGATCGACGACTTCGAACTGGAAGGGAAGCCGGGCGGAGCGCTTTGACGCGAAGGAGACAATGCTTCGATGCCAGCGGCAATAGATCAAGCGGAGGGCGCCGGGCTTAGAGGTCTCGCTTCTGGCCGTTAAGAACGGTGCTTGTCACCGTAAATTCATATATCTTCGGCCAACTTCTCCGGAAACGAATTCAGGGAGGTCACAAAGGCTTTAATATCGCGTGAATTCTCATCTAGAGCAGGCGATCTTCAGGTTCTCTTAAGATTCGCGTGGTGTAATCGCCCTTCCAGAGTCGCCGCAGAACGGCGCGCGCCGTCCCCGTCAGCTCGCGGTGTGCAACCACGCACATATCCACCAGGGCTCGCAGAGCCAGAAAGGTTCGTATGTATCGTCTCAATCTGTTATTGGTGTTGTCGTTCGCCGCGCTTCCCGCAGCGGCGCAAATGGATCGCGCTGTGCTGACGGGGATCGTCATGGATCCCAGCAAAAGTGTCATTCCAGGCGCCAAAGTCAGCGCACGAGCGGTTGCCACCGCGATCGAATACGCTGCCACGTCCAACTCGGCCGGCGTCTATACGCTGACGGGCCTCCCGGTCGGCGAGTACACGGCATCCGTCTCGGCTAACGGCTTTGAGACGCTTCAAATTCAGACATTCGCCCTGGAAGTCGGCGAGACACGGACACTGAATCCCACCTTAAAGGTCGGATCCGTCAGTTCCAATGTGACGGTTGAGGCCGCCACTCCGGATCTCAACCTGGCCAATGCGGAAGTGGGCGCCGTGATCACCGGCAACCAGACCGAAGAGCTCCCCGTGAATGGCAGGTATTGGGCCAGCCTGGAGGCTTTGATTCCGGGCGCGATTAGTGCCGGCACGGGCACTCAAGACCAGATTCGGTTTAGCGGCCTTTCCCAGGAGGACAACAACTTCCGTTTCGATGGTGTTGACGCTACCGGGCTCAATCACGCATTTGTGAAAGTGGCCATGCGACTTCAGTTTCCCCTGGAGTCCATTGCCGAGTTTAAGGTAAGCAGCGCGGCTTATAGCGCGGACGTTGGCGGAATGGCTGGCGGCCAGGTCAGCATGGTTTCCAGAAGCGGCACCAACGATTTCCACGGCTCGGCCTATGAGTATCTTCGCAACAACTTCTTTGACGCGACCGCGTTCGATTCGCCTATCGCACCGTTTCGCATGAACAACTTCGGCGCCAGTTTCGGCGGTCCGGTGATTCACAACAAGTTATTTGTCTTCGTGAATTATGAAGGTATCCGCCAGGTGTTCTCGCAACAGCTCAGCGGGTACGTGCCAACCGATGCTTATCGCGCCCAGGTGTTGGCAAAATCCTCCGCGCTCGCGCCACTCATCAACTATTTCCCAGCGGGCAGCATTCCTACTGCCGATCCCAATGCCAACCTGTGGATCGGCAGCGGTGCCAGCCCTACCAACGAGGATGGCGGTCTGTTCCGAATAGACTATGCTCTGGATAACAAAACGTCCATATCTCTCCGCTTCAATACGGACCAATACTACAACGTCTCGCCGGCCTTGGCGGAGAACACCTACACTACGGTGGATACTCCTAACTCGGTCCTCGATGTGCAGCATATATTCTCGCCGACTATGCTGAATGACGCCAGAATCGGCCAAAATCGCGATAACTACGAGGATACCGGTGATGGCAAATCGCTCTACTCGCTCTCCATTACCGGGTTCACCAGTTACGCGCTGGGAGACCATTCTTATCGTAAAGACAATTCCTACAGCTTTGTCGATAACTTCACCTACACCAGAGGGCGCCACACCATCAAGACGGGAGTGGAAATCCGCCGGATGCAGGAGAATAAGCTCCACCTCAAATCACTGCAAAGCCTTACCTATCTTAGCGAGACTGCCTTTCTCAACAATCAACTCGATGCCTTCAGTTACAGCCCGCTTCCGATCGAGACTCAGGCGCGCAAAAACCCCTATTACGGATATGTCCTGGATGAATTCAAGATTCGTCCGAACCTCACCTTGAATGCCGGACTGCGCTACGAGTACTACGGCGTCGACTACGACAAGAACAGTATTGGACAAGTGTTCGACCCCTTCAGTTGCGGACTGCGGTATTGTCCCCCGGGCACGTCCTTTTATCTTCCGAACCTGCACGATTTTGAGCCGCGCGCCAGTATCGCTTGGGCGCCCGAGATCTTCCACGGCAAGACCGCCATTCGCGCCGGCTCCGGCATCTTTTATAGCGACGGACAATTCGGCGGTCTGTACGCCGCGTCCACTCAAATCGGCCAGTCGTTCAGCCTGTCCCTGTTGAACATACCGACTTTGTCGTACCCCGTCACTCCTTTTTTCGCCGATGCCGCTTATAGCGTCAGTTATTCTGGCAAAGACCGCCATCGCAAGGATGTCGCTGTGGACCAGTGGACGGTTTCGGTGCAGCAAGAGGTCGCCAAGGATACGTTGTTCAATGTGACCTATCTTGGCACGAAAGGTACGCACGAGTTCAGCTCGCAAACCTTGAATGGCATCAATCCGCTTACCGGGACGCGCCCCTTCGCAAGCCTTACCAATTCGACCATCGGTTACGGCAACTATCAGGGCAATAGCGACCTGGAGGCTTTGCAGGCCGGCTTGCGGCGTAACATCTCCACCGGGCTGTTGATTTCCGCCAGTTACCAGTATTCCCACGGCATCAGCGACGGCGCCAACGGCGACGGAGAATCGGACGGACTGCAGAACAATAACTGCCGGACCTGTGAACGGGGCAATGCCGATTTTGACGTTCGCCACAACTTCACCAGCAGCGTCATTTGGATTGTGCCGGCGGGAAAAGGCCGCCGCTTTTTGAGAAACTCGTCCGGGTTCGTAAACGCCGTCCTCGGCGGGTGGCAACTGAGCGGCATTGGCATTGCACGCACCGGATTGCCGTTGAATGTAACACTGAGCCGCAGCGCCTCAGCCCTTCCGGACGGGATCAACAGCAACCAGCGTCCCAATGTCGTATTGGGACAGCCGTTATATCCCGCGAATCAGAACCCTACTCTCTGGCTCAATCCCTATGCGTTCAGCATTCCAGCGAATGGAACGTGGGGGGATGCCGGACGAAATATTTTGCGCGCGCCCGATTTCTGGCAGATGGATTCGTCGCTCGAGAAGCGGTTCCCGGTCACCGAGCGGACCTCCCTCAGCTTCCGCGCCGACGTGTTCAACATCTTTAACCGGGCACAACTCGGCAATCCGAACGTCAAGTGGACCAATCCGTCTGCGGGCACTACCTTCGGCCAGATCACCAGTCCATATACCACGTCGGCGGTCGGAACCGGCACTCCGCGGCAGATGCAATTCATGCTGCGGTTTTCATTCTAGGTCCCATTAGTGAATCTCTTAAGGAGGTATTACTTGAAAACGAAACTAATCGCTATCGGCGGCGCGGTGGGTGTCATTCTCACGGTCGCGGGAGCTGCCAATATTGCTAACTCGTTCGGTCCGGGGTCCCGGATCGTAATTCTGTCGCACAATGCTTATCCCGACCACGGAAAATACGCCGATCGGCTGGATCGGGCCATCGCCGCCGGTCTGCCTTTCGCAACCGAACAGGATCTGGCGTGGATTGACGGCAAGTCGCTCGAAATCCACGGAGCGAAGAATTCGTCCGGTGACGATCCCACGCTGGAGACGTATTTTTTCCCGAAGGTGAAGCCCATCGTCGAAAAGGCGCTCAAGGAGGGCAACAAGGGTAACTGGCCGGTGGTCACTCTATACCTGGATATCAAGAACGACCCGCCGGAGCATCTTCAGGCAATTCTGAAAGTGCTCGACAAGTATCAGGGCTGGCTCACGACTGCCAAGAAAACGGCCGAGATCGCCACCCAATCGCCTTTCGATCTGAAGCCCATGATGGTTCTGGTGGAGGATAAGCAGAACGACATCAAGCAACAGTATTTCTACGACCAGGTTCCCGTGGGAGGAAAAATCCGAGTGTTCGGTTCGGTGGCCAAATTTGACGAAAACCCGACCCATTTACCGAAGGAGAAAAAGGCCGAAGCCATTGCCCTGCTCTCCACCTTCGATCCGGAGCAACTGGTGCCGCACAAGGCGGACAATTATCATCGTTGGTTCGGCGCCGGCTGGGCGTTCATCGAAAAGGGCGGCGAAACCGGCGCGGGCGACTGGAATGCCAGCTCCGATGAGCGCTTGAAGAAGTTCGTCGATTACGGTCACCGCCTGGGATATTTCGTCGGAGTTTACTGTCTGGATGGCTACACGGACGCTGAAAATCAGGGCTGGGACAAGGGCTACAACTTCGGTTCGAAAGAAAAGGTGATGCCGCGCTGGCAAGCGGCCGTTCGCGCGCACGCCGATTTCATTTCGACCGATCAAATGGAAGACGTCGCGGCTGTGATGAAGCAGGCCCGTTAATTAACGTCGACAGCAGCAGGGCGCGCCGGTTGGGTCCGGCGCGCCCTTCCGCATAAGTAGTCTCGCCCCATGCACACCATGCGCCGCCCTATTGCGTTTGCAACGGAATCGTCATACTGTAGTAACGGTTTCGTAACTTATGCGCAGGGTGGTGACGACGGTGGGTCTGGTCGCGGCGACAGCTCTGTGGGTCTGCCTTGCCTCTGCCGCTCCGCCAGCGGCGCCGCACCTGCCCGGCGGAGCCGCGACCTATAGGATCAAGCTGGACCGCTTCGTAGCCCCTCCGAACCGCGCCGCCGGATTGCTGGTAAAAGTACGGATCAACGGCGGTCCGCAGTTGAGCCTCCTCGTGGACAGCGGGACCCAATACGTAGTGGTGGATCGGACGGCGGCTCTACGTTCGCACTGCGCCGGAGGAGCCGATCTCGAAATGATCGGGGCCGGCGCCGCTTCGGCCACGCTGGTCAAGCACCGGACTGCGGACACCCTGGAATTGGGAGATCTCACGCTGCGGGGTGTTCCGATGGTCGTAGCGGACCGCACCCTTGCCGACGGCATTCAAGGTGCGCTCCCATTGTCCATCTTTGCCGGATTTCTCATCCGGCTGGACTTCCGGGCGAAGGAACTCGATCTTCTGCCGTACAGCGCCGGGGACGCGGTCAACGCCGGGGCGGTCCCGATTCTTTCCAGCAACCAACTCCTGTTTGTAAAGGGAACGGTCAATGAAGCGCATGAGGGTTACTTCCTCCTAGACACCGGCGCGGCGTACACCGCTATCTCGCGCAATTTAGCGGGGCAGTTGCGCATTCCGGAAATATTGGCGACGCACGTGCCCCTTCAGGGCGGCGTCGCGGAGATCGACGCTCCACTATGGAGTGGTTCGATCCGCTTGCAATTCGGATTTCACCAGACGCTGACGGGGCCGGTGGTCGCTGTGGATTTATCCACTGCGAGCCGCTACTACGGCTTTGAGATCTCGGGTCTGATTGGATATTCTGCTCTCTGCGATTTCGTCTTGACGGCCAACTATCGCGACGGCCTCATCCGACTTGAGCCAAAATAGGCCATTCTGTCACCAGAAATTAATCGAACGCAGGTAGTATGTCTCAATGAGAGTGTTGGTGGCCGAAGATAAACCTCGGATGGCGCGTCTGCTGCAGCGCACTCTGCAAAATGAAGGCTATTCGGTAGCGCTTGCCTTCGACGGCGAAGAGGCATTGAATATCGGCATGTCGGGCGGGCTGGATGTCATCGTATTGGACGTCATGTTGCCGGGCCGCGACGGCTTCGACGTGATTCGCAATTTGCGAGCGGCCAAATCGATGGTGCCCACGATCATGGTAACCGCTCGGGATGCGATGTCCGACATCGTCCAGGGCCTGGATTCGGGCGCTGACGACTACCTGACCAAACCGTTCGCTCTGAACGTTCTGCTGGCGCGTATCCGGGCTCTTTCGAGGCGCGGCCCAGCGGCGTATCCGGCGGATCTGCAGTTCCAGGACCTTGTGCTGAGGAGCCGGACGCACGAGATGCAACGAGGCGACCGCGTGCTCCCGTTGACGCGGACGGAGTTCGGCATTCTAGAAGTGATGATTCGCCGCGCCGGCTGCGTGGTGCCGCGCGATGTGCTGGTGGAGGCCGGCTGGGGCGGCGGCGCCGAAGTGAGCGACAACACGCTCTACGTCTTTATCAGGTCGCTCCGGACCAAAATCGGAAACGCGCCCCAGCTTTTGCATACCGTCAGGGGCGTTGGATACTCGTTGCGGACTGAGCCGATTTGAACAAGGTTTCGATTTCGTTCCGGCTGACCGTCTGGTTCACTGCCGTTTTCCTCTGCGGCTTCATCATTCTCGGAATCGCGATGTGGGTGGGCTGGTCGTACACGCTGTCCAGCGGGCGCGACCGGACGCTCACCAGACGCGCGGCTCGAGCCTTGGAGACCTTGTCGAGTTTTTCAAATCAACCCACGGCAGTGCTCGCCACCATATATGACGAATTCGCGGCTAGCACTCCGGAAGGCAATTTGATCCGGATCTTCGACGCCAGAGGCCGGATGGTTTATCCGAGGATCTCCTCCGCCCCGCCGGATTTTCCCTGGCCGAAGCTGAACGCGACGCCGGCCGATATCTATCGGAACCTGAAGTACCGGGGGCGGGAATACCGCATACTGCAACATCCCGCCAACTTAGGAACGGCGAAAATGCTCGTCGTCGTGGGCGGCCAACTGGAAGACAACCGGCAGATGCTGGCGCGATTCACTACCGGACTGGTCGAGACCATTCCGCTGCTTCTGGCTGGAACCGCGCTAGCCGGATATTTCATGAGCCGCCGTGTGCTGCAGCCCGTGGGCCGACTCACCGCCGCGGTCCGTTCCCTCACCATCGGGAATCTTGCAGAAAGGCTTCCAATCGGGCACACAGGGGACGAATTGCAACGGCTGGCGGAGACTTGCAATGACATGCTGGCACGGCTGGAGACCGCAGTCGCCCAGATCAAACGCTTTACCGCGGATGCTTCGCACGAGTTGCGCAGTCCTCTTTCCTACATATTCATGGTGAGCGAGTGCGCGTTGCGCCAGCCCAATTTGCCGGTGGATTGCCGGGAATGGTTCGAAGACATTCTGGCGGAATCCCAGGATGCGACGCATCTGTTGGAAGACATGCTGGTGTTGGCGCGCGCCGACGCGGGTCACGTGGACATTCGGTTCGAAGCTACGGACCTGGTTCCGTTAGTCCAAGACGCTTTTGAACGGGCGCGAGTCCCCGCCGAAGCCAAGGCCCACCATCTCATGCTGCAATGCGTCGACGGCCCCTTCGAAATCCGCGGCGACCGGGCCAGTTTACGCCGCTTGATCTGGACGCTGCTCGATAACGCCATCAAATATACTCCCGAGGGCGGACGCGTGGATGTCTTGCTGGAGGGAAATGAAACGCAGGTCCGTCTGCGGGTGCGCGATACGGGAGTGGGAATTCCGGCGCACCTGCTGCCGCGAGTGTTCGAGCGTTTCTTTCGGGCCGATCCGGCGCGCAGCCAGACAGGGACGGGTTTGGGACTGGCCATCGCGAAATGGATTGCCGACGTTCACCAGGCAGAGCTCGCGGTGGAAAGCGAACCGGGTGCAGGATCGGTATTCACGGTTGCGTTTCCCGCGCAATCCTCAGGTTCTCTTAAGGTTCGAATGGTGTAATTGCGGCAGAACCTATGCTGAAACTCACGCGAGTATTCGTGGCCACTGCCGCCGCAGCCGCCGCGCAAACCGTCTACTTTCCCGTGAATGCGCCCTACGCCCAAGACCTGGTCGTCGCCACCAAGAATGCACATCCGGAATTGCAGAAGCTCGGGCTTCACGCAATTCCGCCGGGACAGAGCGATTACGCAATCATCGCCAACGCGATCACCAGCAAAATCGGGAAGAAATCCTCGGCGGCCGATCTTACCGTGGTTCGCACGGGCAAAGCGGCCGTGAAGCGCGACGAGGCCGGCAAGTTCTTCGATCTCTGTCTGCCCATCGCCGATTCCTCGGAACGCCCCATTGGAATCACCGTACTGGAGATTCCCTTCGCGTTCGCCAAAGATACGGACGACGCTTTGGCCAAAGCGGCTGCCGTGCGCGACCAGATGCAGGCCAAAATCGCCAGCCACGCCCAACTGTTCGAGGCGACAAACGCGCCGCTTAAGGCGCTCGACATCATCTCCTTGCCGGCCGCAGTGAAGGGACGATTCGACCATTTCGGCGTGGACCTGAAGCACAATCGCCTGTTTGCGACGCCTGAGGACTATCACGCCGTGCTGGTGCTGGATCTGGTGAGCGGCAAACCTGTAGCCGAGATCCCGGGAATCGCCAAGCCGCACGCGGTTCTCTATCGCGAAGACCTGGACCGCATCTTTGTTACGGATGGCGAAGAAGGCGCCCTCAAGATCTTCGATGGCAAAACGTACCAGCCCGCCGGCGCCATTTCGCTGGCGAAGGATGCCGATTCCATCGGCTATGACGCCGCCAGCCAGCGCCTTTACGTAGTGAACGGAGGCAAAGACGCCAGCCAGCCCTATTCACTTGTCAGCGTGATCGACACCGCGGCTACCAAGAAGGTGGCGGATATTCGTATCGACGGCGAGACCCTGGAGGCGATGGCCCTGGACGCCTTCCGTCCGCGTCTCTACATCAACAATCGAGCCCGTAATCAGGTAACGGTGGTGGACCGTTGGAAGAACACGGTGGTGGCGTCGTGGGCGGTGAAAGTGGGCAGAGATAATGTCGCCATGGCACTCGACGAGGCTCACCAACGCCTGTTTGTGGGCTGCCGTAGCGGGCACGTCGCGATCTTCGACAGCAACACGGGCAAGGAACTGCAAGTGGTGCCGATCGGGAAAGGTGTGGACGACATCACGTACGATCCTGGCAGCAAACGCCTGTACGCGATCGGAGGCGGCACGATCGATGTGCTCCAGGAAATCGACGCGGACCACTTTCGTTCCATCGGGAGCGTAGCCGCCGGTAGCCAGGCAAAGACGGGCCGTCTGGTGCCGGAGATCAACCGCTACTTCGCGGCGATTCCGCAGGCGGGCAGCGGCACCGCGTCAATCCAAGTTCTGCAGCCGCTCAATGTCCCGGTCGCGAAGCTCAATGTCCCGGCCGCGAAGCCGGTGGAGGCGTCCATGGCGGCGCAGGTTCATGCGCCGCGAGCCCTCGATCTCGAAATGTCTATCCTATCGGCCCACCCCGATTTGCGAAAGATGGGCCTGCACGCCATCCCGCCGGGCGGGAAGGAAAGCGTGATCATCGCCAACGCCAACACCTCGCGCATCGGCGTGCCATCCTCCGCGGGAGATCTCGATGCCGTGAAAGACGGCAGGACCTACTGCGCCAAGAAAGACGATGGAGCTTTCTTCAACATGAAACTGCCGCTTCAGGACGCCTCCGGAAACACCATCGGCATTCTGGTAATGGAGATTCCTTTCACTTCGGCGGCCGATGAAGCCGCGGCGATCCGCACAGCCGAGGGGATTCGGCACGAGTTGGCACGACAGATACCGGACCACGACTGGCTGTTCCAGTGACCAATCGCAAAACGTCAAAACGTGAACTTGATTTGCGATTCCAGACGCCGATTGTTGGCCGTCTCGTAGAAGCCCTCGCCGTTTTGGGCGCCCGCAATCTGGTTCGCCGTTCCGAAATAGGGCGACGTGATATTGCCGATAATGGGGCCGGGGTTGGTATGGTTCAACAGGTTGCGTATCGATAGCCCGATGCTCACATTGAAACGGTGGGACGTGCTGGGCGTACCGATGATGCCGCCGAGTCCGCGGCCGGTAGCCGCTTGCATCGCGGCGCCGGCCCCGCTTACAGAGCCGCCGCTGGTCCCAGCCGCCGCGCCGCGCTCCCTGCCGAAGCCGATGGTCTTCGAGATGCGCAGGTTTACGTTGTACTGGCCCGGTCCGCGGCCGTAGTTGCGGGACAAGATGGTCTCGCCGGGTCCGGGATTGGGATCGAGCAGACCGTACGCCGTCTGAATGAGACCAGGTTTGCTGAGATCGGTGGCGATGCCGGGGCGGGCGTTGAACAACGTGGTGCCGTAAGCGTCGTTGCCCGAGGTGATATCGAAAGGTGCGCCGGATTGCATCACCACGAAGGGGCTGATGCGCACCGCCCACTTTAAATTGATCGATCCCCCGACGGTCACGCGATGACGCACGTCGGTGGCGGCGGGTCCGTATTCGCCCGCCCCGCTGTATGGGTTCGCGGGAAACGTGCCGATGCCGTCGGTATTGCTGCGCGCGCGGTTGAATACGTAAAAACCGAATAAAGAGAAGCCCGAATTCAGCTTGGAGTTGACGTTGGAAATCAACTGGTTCTGATTGTAGAGTCCGGAGGATTCCATCAAGTCCACTGCGCCGGGATGTCCCAGCGGAAAGACGCCGCTGTTCGGTACGTTCGGATCGTACGTGCCCGTCCGCGGCGCGTTGATGTCTTCCGAGCGCAGAACATGCAGCCCGTGCGAGTTGGTATAGGTCACCGCCAGCGTGGTATTGGCCGGCAACTGGCGCTCCATGCTGACCGCCGACTGCAAAATGTACGGCGCGCGCAAGCGCGAGCCGATCTCCTGAATCACCTGCGTCGATTGGAACCCGGCGAGCGCCGCCGGCGAGGGAACGGCCGGATAGAAATCGGGGTTGCTGACCACGATTTGCTGCTGCACCAGGCCGTTGTAGCGCTCCGCCGCCATGGTGTTGGCGAGCGCAAAGCGATCGTAAAAAGTGCCGAATCCGGCGCGCAGCACCGTCCTGGCGGCCTTCTTGCCGCTGCCGCCGGGCGCCCATGCGATGGCCAGGCGCGGCGCGATATCGCGCCAGTCGTGCATGTTGGTCTGGGCCTCGTAGCGCAGCCCCCAGCTCAATGTGAAGTTCGGCCGGGCGCGCCATTCATCGCCGGCAAATATCGCCCCGTCGAACTGATGGACCGCCAGTTCGGCGGCGCCCGTGGCGATACTGAATTGCGTGGCGCCTCCACCCAGCGCGCGAATCTGGGCGGGCGTGTCGCCGAGCTGTTGGAAGAGGAGCGTGCGCCGGTAGCTCTCTATGGACGTGATCGGCGCCATCTCAGGCAAGGGCTGGTTCTCCGCATTCAGCACCGGCGCCAGCGTCCCGCCCGCGAAAGTGAAAGTCCCGTTGAAGTTCTGCGGAGACACGTTGTCATCCGTCTGGCCGCGCAGGCGGATGCCGAAGCGCCACGCGTGCGGACCTTTCACAATCGAAGTGTAGTTTTGCAGCTCGTAGCTATTCTGCGCGTCGAAGGTGCGGCCGAGAGTCGCGCCGCCGCCGTTGAACGACTGCAATACCTGGATGGTGGGGCTCGTGCTATTGGCGATGGCCTGAGTGGCGCTGCGGTAAAACTGAAAGCGCGTTTCATTCACCGCGCTTCCCAGCACCACGGTGTCGGCCGCCTGCACGGTCTGATTGGTGAACTGCGAATGATAGCCGCGGGAAACCAGATCGAATCCGCCGATGCCGTTGTCCTGCACATCGGAATGCGTGATGCCGTAGCGGAACATGAGCGTTTGATTTTGAGAGACTTGGTAGTCGATGCGCGGGCTCACGTTGGTGTATCGCCCGGGAGTGACCAGCACGCCGGCGAGCGGTTGAATCGCGAGCGTCTGCGGATTCACCGTGACGGTGTCGAAGATGGACCCGTTGTCTACCATGTTCCGCTGGGCATCCACGGTAAACGACGACTTCGCGGTGAGCGGCCCACCCGCATTCCCCTCGAACTCATTGAGCAGAAAGTACGCCTTCTCCGGCGAATAAGGATTGCGGGTATTCCAAAAATCGTTGGCGAAATTCCACTGGGCCGATCCGCGGTATTTGTCCGAGCCTGGTTTGGTGAAGATCTCGATCTTGCCGTATCCCAGCTTGTCGTACTCCGCCGAAAAGGGGTTCTGATTGATGCGAATCTCGCGGATCGATTCTTTAGGCGGCAACTGGCCTCCGCTGAATCCATCGACGAAAATCGTGCCGCCATTGGGGCCGGCGGATGGGCCGGCGAGAGCTTGCAGATCGGCCGCCAGATCGTCGAGATCGTCGGGCAGGGCGTCGAGGTCGGCGCCGCTCAGTACCAGGGCGCTGGCGTTGTTCGCCGCATCCGTGCTGACCGGCGTCGGGCCATTCTCCGTCACCGTCACTCTTTCCGACATCGCGGCCACGCGGAGCACCAGGTTCAACACCTGCGGACCCGGCTTGAGCGCAATTTTCGCAGGCTGGGTCTGCACCAACCGAGGCGCCGACGCCTGGACGGAATAGTCGCCCGGCGCCAGTCCCGTGAGATTGTAAGCGCCGCCTTCATCGCTCTTCGTCGCTTTGGCCGCACCGCCGGCCGCGTTCACAGAGACCTTGGCCCCGGGAACCAAGGCGCCACTTTCGTCGGTCACCTGGCCGCGTAAAGTCGCGGTCTGGGCACAAACGGGTGGTGCGGCCAACAGGGCCAGGATCAGCACTACGTTAGCGGGCTGTCGCATCACGCTCGATTGTCAGCAGGGTAAAGGTTCCCGGCAGCACCGGCGGCCGACCCCGTCCATTGGTTGGCGGCGGGCCGAACTTCGCGGAAACGAGGAAGACGCGATGATTCGTCGGGTCAAGCCCCATATTGCGCGATCCCTGAGGAGTCGTCACGCTTTCGACAACGTGATATTGGTCGGGCGAGTCCTCGTGAATCACCGTGAGCGTGCCATCGGCATTCGAGGCGAACGCGTTGCCTGAGGCCGGATCGAATCCCGCGCCGTCGACACCGGCGCCGATCGGAATGGTGGCGACGACCTTGCCGGCCTGATAGTCGGAGACCGCCATGACCCCGCTGCGGCACCCGCTGAATAGGCGACGGTGCGCGGTATCGATGGCCATGGAGACGGGCGCCTTGCACCCCGCGGTAGCCCAGCGCCGGCTTACGGTCGCTGTCTTCGCGTCGATCTCCACCACTTCGGCGTTGTCGGTGATATTCGCGTACACTTTGCCGTCGCCCGCCGACACGCCGTATTCCGGTTTGCCGCCGAGCGGGAGATTGGCGATCGCCTTTCCCTCGCGCGGATCGATCACCGTCGATGAATGCGCGTCGCCATTCAACGTAAACACGCGATTTGACACGCTGTCGTAGACGATTGCGTCGGCGTCTTCGGCGGCAGGGATACGGCCGAGCACTTTATAGGTCTTCAGATCGAACATCACCACGGACTGGTCGTTCCCGGACGTGGCGAACCCGTGCCCGGTGCTTTCCGCCACCGCGGTACCGTGCGCGCCCTGGATGCCGGTGACTTCCCCGAGAAGCGCCCCGTTATCTTCATCCACCACCATCACGCGAGTCTGCCGGGCGATAAACAGACGGTGATTCGGCGGATCGGGCACGACGTAATCCCAACTGCCGTCACCTCCCAGCAAGTAGTTGTGGGTGACGCGATATGAGGACTGCGCGAAAAGCGAGGCCGCGCCGGCCACTGCAAGAATGAATGCGAGCGTGCGCATTATCCGATTCCTTTCCGTGGGCTATTCCAGTGCATCGTGGCAATAAGCAAAGCACTTCTTCACTTCGTTCAATAGGTCCTGGGCACCGGCATAATCATATTCGATGCCGGCGATAATTGCATATCGTTCCCGCTTCAATAACTGCAGTACCGCCCGTCGCCGCGTTGAGCGCATACAGTTCGCCCTCTTCGGTGCCGAACAGAATCTCGGGCGGCGAATGCGCATCTCCCGGCCAGTATTCGAGGCTCCGCATGGAGCCCAGTTTGCCCGAGAACCCGCTGCGGGCAGTGAACTCCCAGATCATCTTTCCGGTTTCGGACTCCATGGCAGCGACATGATTGAAGGGCCACGAGAGGTACATGATGCCATTCACCACGAAAGGAATCGACTGGCTCGGCCGAAACGGCACACTGTCGCGCTTCATTTCGAACTTCCATGCCGGAACCAGCTTCGAGACGTTGCCGGTGTCGATCTGGCTGAGAGGAGAATATCGCTGGGCGCCTTTGTCGTGTCCGTAACCTGGCCAGTCAGTCTGAGCCTGGAGCGTCGCAACCAGCAGACTCGCAACAAATAGCGACGCGATGGGTATCAACGGTTCGAGCTCCCGATCGGTGCGGATTTGGTCAAATTCTCAAAGAGAAACAGGCCTGTCTTACCGCCCATGGCAAGATCGAGATCGCCATCGCCATCGAGGTCGGCCACCGCAATTTGCATTCCCGCGCCGGCGCGGCCGCCATAGTCGATGATGTGCTTGATCCACTCGACGGAGCCGTCTTTGGCCGGCCGGTACTCGTACCAATAGATGCCGAGCGGTTCGCGCTCGCCGGGGTCGGAGCCGTTGTGGGCCATGTATCGCTTGCCGGTAACGAAGTCCGGCCGGCCGTCGCCGTTCAGATCCACCATCGTCATGGCATGCGCCTGCGACCAGGTGTCGTCGATCGCGTGCTTCGCCCATTTTCCGCCGCCGAGGTTCTCCATCCAGAAGAGACCGTAGTCGTGAGCCATGGAAGTGACCAGATCCTTGCGGCCGTCGCCGTTCACGTCGAGCACATAGATGTAGCCGACGCTGCCGAGGTCGAACTCGTCATGGAACTTCCAGTCGCCGCTGCGTGGATCGGGAGGAGCTTCGAGCCATCCGAGAGGAGTGACGATGTCGTTCCTGCCGTCGCCGTTCAGGTCGCCCACTCCGATGCCGTGACCGTAGCTGCGCGGGCTCACCACGTGCTTCACAAACGCGCCGTTCTTCACTTCGAACCATGCCAGCGGGTCCTTCATCCGGTGGCCGCCCCACTGCGGGAGCACTTCGCGCGCCTGACCGTCGTTGTCGAGATCCACCAGGAACGTGAACTCGATACTGTGGCCATCTTCGATGAGGTGCTCCTTCCATTCCCCGCCGCGCGCGCCGGGATTCTCGTTCCACCAGATCCGATTGCCGTGCGAGGCGGAGCTGATCACGTCAGGATAGCCGTCACCATTGACGTCGAGCAGGAGATCGGTCAAGTCCTCGGTAGCATTGCGGTAGTATTCGATCGAGCGAAAGTGGTGCTTGATCCAGTGCGGCCCCTCATACCAGCTCTCGCCCGAGACGATATCGGGATGTCCATCGCGATTGATGTCGCCGATCGCGCAAGTCTCGTAAGCCCCCGGGTCGATCAGATGCTCGGCGAACGGAATCTCGGCGGGGCGTGAAGCGGCCCATACGGCAAGCCCGGCCGCGAGCACGGCAAGAGCGGCGGGAATTGTGACCCACTTATGAGATTTGCCCATTGGATGTATTGGACCATCCGAGCCTTAAGGAAACCTGAAGAAAAGGGCCTGTTTTCAGATAAGTTCGTCCCGCCGGCGTTTGTCGTCAAAGATTCATCTTCGTCTGTTAACTTCGCCGAGAGCGCCTGGAATCATCGCTCACTTCCCGGAAGGAACTCTCATGAAGCGAAGCACCGCACTCGCCGCTTCGGCTCTTTTGGCCACGGCAATTTTCACGCAAGCTCAAAGCCCCGCACCACGCGTGCAGAAATCTCTGCTGTTTCTCACGCAAGCCCAGATTGACCCGAGCCGCCTGCTCGCGCCGCCTCCAAAAGATGGATCCGAGCAGATTGCGGTTCGAAATTGGAGCCGCCGGCGGAGGTATGGTTCTGCTCGTCCAACTACCTATGGTCCCAACACTGGCGCGCGTTTGCAGAAACCCCTGGGCGTGGCCTCTGTTAACGGCCACTTGTCATCGCGACGCGATGAGCGCAAGCGGGCGCCTTCCGGACTTGCGTATTAGGATGGATGTTTGTCAACGAAAATTGCAGCCCTATCGGAAATCGCTTTGTTCGCCGCCCTGAGTGAAAACGAGCTTCGGGGTTTGGCCCAGCAGGCCGTGGAGAAGCGATTCGCAGCCGGTGAGATGCTGTTCCGGGAAGGTGAGGCGTGCGCCGGAGTTTTTTTGATCGTCCAGGGAAGCGTGAAGATCTTTCGGACTTCGCCAGGCGGCCGTGAAGTGATGCTTTCCATTGAGACCGCGCCGTCATCGGTAGCCGAATTGCCGCTCTTCGATGGCGGACCTTACCCGGCAACGGTCCGAGTGATGGAGCCGGTGGTCGCTCTCTTTATCGACAAGACTGACTTTCAACAATTCTGCCGCCAAAACCCGGACGTCGCTCTCAAAGTCCTGGCCGTAGTTGGGCGGCGCTTGCGGCACCTGGTGGGGCTGGTCGAATCCATGACCTTTGGGAGCGTTACCCAACGGCTGGCAAGAATGCTTCTGGACGCGTCGAAGGACGCCAGCGCGGAGAGTTTCGACCTGCCGGCGACCCACCAGGAACTGGCGTCTCGTCTTGGAACCGTACGGGAGGTGGTTTCCCGCAATCTGGGTCGCTTTCGCGCGCAAGGGCTGATCGGAATTCAGGATCGCCAGGTGGAGATCGTAAATCGCGCGGGACTTCAGCAAGAAGCGGAGTCTCAAGCCTAAAAGGCGTACACGCCGGCTTCGTCACCGGATGTCCATGACTGGGCGATCTTTCTGCGGGTCTCCGTGCCACTGTAGTGAGTATCTCTGCGCTGAAGTCATTTGCCCTTGGGCACCACCAGATTCACCCGCACCGCTTTCGCCCCCGCTTGGGCCTTCCCCGTGCGCACCAGCAACTGCAGCGCCGACACCGCCGAGACCACGCGCGTCATCACGCGATTGGCGTCGATGCCGGTCAGTACGGCGACTTGCGGCGATGGCAGGAAAATCTCCATCACGCGAATCTTATCCTCGCCGTTTTGCAGATGGATGATGAGCTCTTCGTCCTCTTTGAGAGCTTTCTGCATGGCGCCGATCTGATTGAGCATCACCCCGCCGGGATTGTCGGGCGATGGACCGGCGGGCGGCGGGTCAGACATCGCCGACTGGATCGCCTGCTGCGCCAATTGCTTGGTGAGATCCATTAAAGCCATTCTGGCTTGATGCTAGCATGAGGCATGCGTGGTTTCGAGAGTTTATCCGAACAGGAAATCCTGGCCCTCGCCATTACGCTGGAAGAAGAGGACGAGAAAATCTACGCCAACTTCGCCGAGGGCCTGCGGCAGGATTTTCCCGCGACAGCGGCAGTTTTCGACGGCATGCGCGTCGAGGAATCCGGCCATCGCCGGCGGCTGATCGAGCTTTCCCAGAAGAAATTCGGCGACCATATTCCGCTCATTCGCCGGCAGGACGTGCGCGGGTTCGTCAGTCGCAAGCCGGTATGGATGACGCGGCCGCTTCGCCTGGAGTTGGTGCGCAATACGGTAGCGTCGATGGAAGCGGAGACGCGCCAGTTCTACGAGCGCGCTGCTTCCCGTACTTCCGATACACACATTCGCCAGTTGCTGGACGATCTGGCGCAGGAAGAGCGCGTACATGAGCACCGCGCCGGCGAGTTGGAGGCAGATAAGCTCGGCGGCGACGTCCGCATGAAAGAAGAGGAGGCCAATCGCCGCCTGTTCATGCTGCAGATCGTGCAGCCCGGGCTGGCCGGTCTGATGGACGGTTCGGTATCGACCTTGGCGCCTGTCTTCGCGGCGGCGTTCGCTACCCACAAACCGTGGGACGCGTTCCTGGTCGGGATGGCCGCCTCGCTCGGAGCGGGCATCAGCATGGGGTTCGCCGAAGCGCTATCCGACGACGGCAGCCTCACCGGGCGCGGCCATCCCTGGGCCCGCGGCCTGATTTGCGGAGCCATGACCACGCTCGGAGGCATCGGACATACTCTGCCGTTCCTGATCCCCGGCTTCACGGCCGCCATGACTGCGGCGATTTGCGTGGTGGTGGCGGAATTGGGCGTCATCTCCTGGATCCGCCAGAAATATATGGAGACGTCACCGGTAACGGCAGTCTTGCAAGTGGGTCTGGGCGGAGTATTAGTCTTCGCTACCGGCGTACTGATCGGGAGTTCCTAGGAGAGACGATGCTCTGTCGCGCAGGAATGGTTGCCCTCGTAGGCGCAGCCTTGCTGGCCGTGTTCGCGCCGGCGCAAACTCCCAGTGAGCTCGAGAAAAACAAAGGAGTCGGCGACTCCCCGGACACCGCACTGCCGCTAGCCACCGATCTGCGGCCGGACCTGACGCACGATGCCGTCCGCCCCGCCATGCGCAAGGTCGCCGATTGGCAACTGGAGCGCGCGCGCCCGTATTTCACCACCGATTGGACGTTCGCCGCTCTCTATGACGGCTTTATGGCGGCGTCCGCCACGTTGGGCGATGCCAAGTATCGGCAAGCCATGCAGACAATGGGCGAAAAGCTGAATTGGCAGCTTGGTCCGCGTCCCGAACACGCCGACGACGTAGCTGTCGGACAGGTCTACCTCGAGCTGTATCTCAAGCAGAAGGATTCCCGCATTCTGCCACCGCTGACCGAGCGCTTCGCCTATCAGATGGGACTGAAAGACGACTCCGCCAAGCCTCTCTGGTGGTGGTGCGACGCGCTGTTCATGGGACCGCCCACGCTGGCGCGCCTCTACAAAGCCACCGGAAAAAGCGAATACCTCGATTTCATGGACCGCGAATGGTGGACCACATCGAAGCTGCTGTACGATCCCGAAGAGCACTTATATTTTCGCGACGCCAGTTACTTGGGTAAGCATGAAGGCAATGGACGCAAGCTGTTCTGGTCGCGCGGCAATGGCTGGGTGATGGGCGGAATCGCGCGCGTGCTGGATTACATGCCGAAGACCTATGCGGCCCGTCCCAAGTATGTCGCGCAATTCCGCGAAATGGCCGCGGCCGTAATCAAAGTGCAGGGCGAGGATGGTCTCTGGCGATCGGGCCTGCTGGACCCGCAGGCCTATCCGCTGCCCGAGGCTTCCGGCTCGGCTTTCATCGCCTACGCGCTGGCGTGGGGGGTCAACCAGGGCATCCTCGACCGCACCGCGTACGCGCCCGCGGCGCGGAAAGCCTGGGCCGGATTGCTTACGCACGTGTACGCCGATGGCCGCCTGGGATGCATCCAGCCGGTGGGCGCGGCGCCCGGCCAGTTCAAAGCGACATCGAGCTTCGTGTACGGAGTGGGAGCCTTTCTATTGGCCGGCTCGCAGATGGACCGCCTTCACTTCTGAAGCGTAATCGTGCGCCCGGTGCGCGCCGATTCGCGCGCGGCATCCAGAATTTCGATGACGATGACGTTGTTCTCGAGCGACGACAAGCCGTACGGCTTGAATTGTCCGCGAGCCACCCCGATCAGGTACGAAATGTAGTCGGCATCCTGCGCCTTCAGCGGCGCGGGCGTGCGCGTTTCTTCCGCCTTCTCTCCGGGCAGGCGCACGCGCAGATTGTCGCCCCCCGTGGCGATGGCGTAGCCAGTGGCTCCGTAGACTTCGAAATCCTTGCGGCTCACCGGCCAATTCCACGACGCCTGAATCACGCCCTGCGCCTTCGGATATTCCAGCAGCACGGTAGCTTCGTCATCTACATGGGTGTAAATCTCGGGCTTGTCGGTCTGCGTCAGCGCCGTGACCTTCAGCGGCCGTTGATTGTCCATCATCCAGGTCATCAGATTGGCGCCGTAGCAGCCGAAATCGAATAAAGCCCCGGCGCCATTCCTCATGGGATCGTTCAGCCAGGCGAAAAACTCCGGCTGCACGTTGATTTCCTTGGGTCCCTGATGCCCGTCCATGGCGACCATCCGGCGGATTTCGCCGCCGGCTTTCTGCTCGTGCAGCAGGTTCCAGATTTCGCCATGGCTGCGATACCAGGTGGTCTCGTAATTGACGAAGACCGGAGTGTTGTACTTGGCCGACGCCAGCTGCATCGCGCGCGCCTGCTTCATGTCGACCGCCAGCGGCTTTTCCATCATTACGGGAATATGCCGCGCCGTGCAGGCCTCCACCACGCGGAGATGCGAGTAGGTGTCGGTGAAAGTCGTGACGGCTTCAGGCTTCACAGCTTCGAGCATCTTATCGAGGTCGGTGTAGAGGGCATCGCTGCCCAGTTGGTTCGCCTCGCCATATTTCTTGAGCAGTGTCGAATCGGGGTCCCACACCGCCACGATGGCGATATCGGCGGGGCGCCGGCGCGCACTATTGAAAAATCCCGAGACATGGCCATGGTTGAGGCCGGCGACCGCCACGCGAAGCGGTTTACCTTCCTGGGATTGCGCCCCGGCAGCCATTGTCGAAGGCATGGCCGAAGCCAGGAAAGCGGCGAAGAATAGGCGGGTTCTCATGTCAGTGCAAGTGTACCGCGCGGCGCAACCAAGCCGGCGTTCCGGCCGTAATTCTATTAATTGTTTGTTATAAGGCAATCCGATAAAGTGCGGGGTGCGTGCTTTTCATCTCATTTTTTGCTAGCCAATTACGGACTCTGTAAAATTTCCATTACAAACGTGAATTATCTATTGTTTTCTTTCTCTGTTCGGACTATTGTTTTGCTAGCCCTCCAGGGCAGCCTGCTGAGGCCAAGTGAAAACCGAGGTGAACAATATGCCTTCGCAACAACGAGTGGAACTAGCTGGAAGCCGACGAGAGCCGGTCGCTGGGGCAACCGCACCGCGTCCTGTCGACAATCACGAAATGATCCAGGCTACCGTAGTATTACGTCGCCGGACTCGCGCTAAGATGCCGGCGGCGGAAGAGTTCGCCTTCCGGCGTCCCAACAGCACGGAATACCACAGCCGCGGCGAGTTCTCCGTGCTTCACGGCGCGGACCCCACGGACATCGCGGCCATTGAAGCCTTTGCTCATGAAAACGGTCTGACGGTCGTCGAGAGCAGCGCCGCCCGCAGGTCGGTGGTTTTGAAGGGGACAGCGGCCAACATGCAAACGGCCTTCGGAACGAAGCTCGCGCACTATACCATTACCGCGGGGGAGTACCGCGGCCGCACCGGCCCGCTCACCATTCCCGCGAATCTGCACGACATCGTGACGGCGGTGCTCGGGCTCGACAACCGCCCCATCGCCAAACCGCACTCGCGTAGAGCGCAGGCCGCGAAGGTGACCGGCGCTTTCACCCCCGCGCAGGTTGCGCAAGCCTACAGCTTTCCAACGGGAGCGACCGGCGCCGGAGAAACCATCGGGATCATCGAATTAGGCGGCGGGTACAATACCGGCGATCTCAATACGTATTTCGGCGGCAAAGCGCCCACTATCACCTCGATTTCGGTGGATGGCGGCGCCAATCAGCCGGGCGTGGATCCGGATTCCGACGGCGAAGTGATGCTCGATATCGAAGTGGCCGGCTCCGTGGCGCCGGGCGCGCGCATTGTGGTGTACTTCGCGCCCAACACCGACCAGGGGTTTCACGACGCCATCACCACGGCGGTCCAAGATACCGTCAACCATCCTTCGGTAATCTCCATCAGTTGGGGCGGACCGGAAGATTCCTGGACTACCCAGGCGGCCACCGCGATGCTCGAGGCCTGCACCGACGCCGCTGGCGTGGGAGTCACCATAACCGCGGCGTCCGGCGACAACGGCGCTACCGATGGCGTATCGGACGGCAAGCTGCATGTGGACCTTCCGGCGTCTCTGCCGCCCGTGCTCGGGTGCGGCGGCACGAAGCTGACCCTTAGCGGAAGCCAGATCAAGACCGAGGTGGTCTGGAACGAAACGGCGAATGGCGAAGGCGCCACCGGCGGCGGCGTCAGCAATATCGACCCGCTCCCCGCTTATCAGACGAAAGCGGGAGTGCCACTGCAGAAGAACACCCAATTCAAAGGAAGGGGTGTGCCGGACGTGGCCGGCAATGCCGACCCGGTGACAGGCTACGAGGTCCGCGTGGATGGACAAAACACCGTCATTGGCGGCACCAGCGCCGTTGCGCCGCTGTGGGCCGGCCTCATCGCGCTGCTCAATCAACAGATAGGAAAGCCGGTCGGGTTCCTGCATCCCGCGCTGTATCAGCTCATCGGGACCTCGGCCTTCCACCAGATCCTCAAAGGCAACAACGGCGCCTATGACGCAGGCCCGAATTGGAATGCCTGTACCGGGCTTGGAAGTCCAAACGGCGCGGCCATACTGAAAGCGCTGCAAGGAAGCCAGGCGTCGGAAGCAACGGCGTCGGGGGCGTAAACAGGCCACGATTAGATAACAGGGTGAGCGGCGCGCTAGACTCATGGATTGAAGCCGCCGCTCATCCCCCTGGAAAAAATCGAGGCTCTCGAACCAGTGTGCCTGCGCGTCACGGTGCCCGATTCCTATCGCGACAGCAACGGGCACATGAACGTTCGCTGGTACATTGCCCTCTTCGACGACGCGGGCGATACCCTCCACGACTGGATGGGCCTCACGCAGGCTTATCACACTGCCCATGGCACCGGCACATTCGACCTGGAATATCACGTCAACTTCATTTCCGAACTGCTACCCGGCGAAGACATTGTGGTTTACATCCGCCTGGTGGCCTACTCTGCCAAGCGACTGCACTACGTCATGTTCCTGGTGAACGACACACGCCGAAAACTGGCCGCCACCCTCGAATGCATCAACGCATTCGCCGACCTGCGGGTGCGTCGCACCGCGCCGTGGCCGCCGGAAGTCGCCGAGAAGCTCGCCGAGGCAGTGGCCGCCGACAGCCGGGTCGATTGGGCGCCGCCGCTCAGCGGGTCCATGCGCGCGTGATTCCGTGGGACATGCTTCAGCTTGTCCAGCGAGCGAGCTCGCGCTTGAAGCACCGGGGCCAAACTCCAGGGTGAGCTTCGCTCGCCTGGGCAAGCTAAAGCTTACCCCACGTAAGCTGGAAGGCAAGCCGCTAAGCGGCGAGTTCAGCGCGAGGCGGGCAACTGGTCGGCGAGAGCCGGCAGCGAAGCTCGCGCCGCGCGTCGTCGTCGCCGCAATTCCGCCGTAGCCAGCTTGTGGCACTTGAGGCACAACGTCCGCATATTGGCCAGATCGCATTCGCCGCCGCCTTCCACCACCGGCACGATATGGTCGGCGTCCCACAAGTGCCGCCGGCCGCCCCAGTCTTTTTCGAATTGCCGGCGAGCCCGGTAATCCAGCTTGCGCTTATCGCGCCGCAGCGCTTCGGTATCCACGCCGCAGAGCGCGCACACCCCACGATCGCGGGCGAATACCTGCTCGCGCAGAAAACCGGGGTCGGTGCGCAGCCGCCATTCCCGCACGCACGCATCGCCGCAAAACGTGAATCGACCCTTGGGGACTGGAACGCTGCACCAGCGGCAGAAGCCTTTCTTGCGCCGCGCAACCCATCCACCGGGCTTGGTGCGGCGAGTGCTCACACGCGCAGCTCGTACCCCAGCCCGCGCATCCCGTCGATCATGGTGGCGCGGATCTGGCCCACCTCTTCCGATGACAACGTACGCTCCGGCGACCCCACCGTGACGCGGAACGACACGCTCTTCGAGCCCGCCGGTATCGGCGGCTCCGCGAATTCCCGCACGTACTGAATCGATTCCAGTAGCGGGCCGGCAAACGATGCCGCCTCGCTCCGCAGCATACCGGCATGAGCGCGTAGCGGAGCGATCACCGAAAGGTCGAAGGCGCTCGACGGATATCGCCGAATCGGTGTGAACTTCACTTCCCCGCCAAAGAGCGATTCGATCATCCGCAAGTCTAAATCGAGAATCGCCGCGCGGCCCGCTTCTACCAGCTTGGGATGCAGCTCGATTAAACGTCCCACCACCTGGCCGCACCAGCGCAGATCGGCCGCCCGCGCCGGATGTTCGAATGCGCGCGCGGCGGTTGGGACAGCCTCCGCGCCGGGCAACAGGCACTCGGCGGCGCGCTTAATCTCGAAAATACCGGCGCGCCCATCGCCGGAACGCTCGTAAATTGCCGCCGCGAGATGCGGAATCTCATCGGGCAGCGATGCGCCCGTCTTATGAATCTCCAGCCCGATTTCGAACAGCCGGAAGCTCTCGCGATGCTTGGCGTTCTCGAGAACGTTGTGCCAGATGCCGGGCAGCAGCGACGTGCGCATCAGCGCCTGGTCGGACGCGATCGGATTGGCCACGCGCACGTGCTCCGCCGGATCGAACCCGAATGCCCGCACCGCTTCCTCGCTCAGGAACGAGTAATTGTAGACCTCCGTGAACCCCTGGTCGACGAAAATATTGCGCACCTCGTGCTGGAATTTGCGGGTGGGGTTCGCCGGCGGCACGCGGGAAGGCACCAGCGGCGCTTGCGGCTCGATGGAAACGTAGCCCACCATGCGGCCGACCTCTTCCACCAGGTCGTCCTTAATCGAAATGTCCTTGGTGGCGCGCCACGAGGGCACGCCCACGCGGAACATCCCCGGTTCCGGCTCGCTCACCACGAATTCCAGCCGCTCCAGAATATCGCGCACTTCCGCAGGCGCGATCGCGCGCCCCAGCTTGCGCTCCAGCCAATCGAGCGGCAGATCGATGGGCGCGGGCGGCGCCATCTCCCGCTTGCTTTCCGCCACACCGCCCACCAGGCGGATGCCCGGCGAGATCTCCTGCAAAAGCTCCACCGCGCGCGCCAGCCCGCGTACCGTATTGGCCGGGTCCTGCGCCTTTTCGAATCGCATGGAAGCGTCGGTGCGCAGCTTGATGGCCGCCGACGTTTTGCGGATGCTCGATGCCTGGAAGTTGGCGCTTTCCAGCACCACCCGCGTCGTCTTCTCGCCGATCGAGCTCGGGCCGCCGCCGATCACGCCCGCGAGCCCGATCGCGCCGACGAAATCGGCAATAACCAGATTAGTGGCGTCCAGTTTGTATTGCTCACCATTCAACGCCTGGAAAAGTTCGCCATTCATAGCTCTGCGCACGTAGATGGTGTCGCCCTGGATGAGGTCGGCATCGAAGGCGTGCATCGGCTGCGCCAGTTCCGACATGACGAAATTCGTCATGTCGACGATGTTGTTGATGGAATTCAGCCCGATCGCCGCCAGCCGAGCCTGCAGCCAATAAGGCGACGGCCGCACCGTTACGTTCTCGAAAACCAGCGCGCTATACCGCGGGCACAGGTCGAAATCTTCGATCGCGATCTTGATCGCTGCGGGACCCGAGGGCAGCAGGCCGAGCTTCACCGGATCGTGCAGGCGCAAACCCAAAATTGCCGCCACTTCACGCGCCATGCCGAAATGGCCCCACAAATCGGGCCGATGAGTGATCGATTTGTTATCGATCTCGATGATGCTGTCGGCCAGGCAGCGATCGAGCGTGCCGCCCGGCTCGCCCGCGAGCTCGATGATGCCCGCGTGGTCCTTATTGATGCCCAATTCCGCGGCGCTGGCGAGCATGCCGTCGCTCTCCACCCCGTGGATCGCCTTCTTGCCGATGTCGGCCCACGCGGTGATCATTCCCGGCCGGCAATTGGGAGCGCCGCAAATTACCGTGCGCCGGCCCGCCGCGCCGGCATCCACCTGCGCGAGAACCAGATGCGTCCCGGCGATGGGTTCCACCGATTCCACTCGCGCCAGCGTGGCGCGGGCCAGTAACTCGCACGCCGGCTCCACGCCTTCGCATTCGGCCGTCTTCATGGTGATCAGCCGTTCCAGCGGACCCGGAGCCTCGGCCAGTCCGGGTACCAATTCACGAATCCAGTTGTACGAAAACTTCAAAATTGCTCCAGAAACCTGAGGTCGCCGCCCTGCAGATGGCGAATGTCGTCGATGCCGTAGCGCATCATCGCCAGGCGCGTCAGGCCGAGACCGAACGCGAACCCGCCCCACACCTCGGGGTCGATGCCGCTCATGCGCAGTACCTTGGGATTGACCAACCCGCACGGCAGCAGTTCCACCCAGCCGCTCTGCTTGCACACCGGGCAGCCGGGGCCGCCGCAGATGAGGCACTGGATATCCAGCTCGAATCCCGGCTCGACGAACGGAAAATAGCCCGGGCGCAGCCGCACCGTCACATCGCGATGAAAGATCGCCGTGAGCAGCGTCTTCATGAAGTACAGCAGATTGGCCACCGAGACGTCGCGGTCGATCATCATTCCTTCCAGTTGATAGAAGGTGTGCTCATGCGATGCGTCCACGCTCTCGTTGCGGAACACGCGGCCGGGCGCGATCATGCGCAACGGCGGACCCAGCCGCTCCATGCCGCGCACCTGTACGGGCGACGTGTGCGTGCGCAGCAGATTGCCGCCATCCAGCCAGAACGTGTCCTGCATGTCGCGCGCCGGATGGTCGGCCGGGATGTTGAGGGCGTCAAAATTGTGATACTCGTCTTCCACTTCGGGCCCATCGAGCACCGCGAATCCCAGCGAGCTGAAGAGCTCTTCGAGCTCGCGTTGAATGCGCGTGATGGGGTGCAGATGCCCGCGCCGCGGCCCGGGAGCGGGCAGCGTGACGTCGAGCCATTCGGCATCGAGCCTTTTCTGCAGCGCCGCGTCCGCCAGAACGGGCTGGCGGGCCGCCAGCGCCTGCTCCAGATTCTGCCGCGCGCTATTGAGCAGCTTGCCGAAACTGGCGCGCTCCGCCGGCGGCAGCTTCCCCATCTCTTTGCCGGCCTGCGCCAGCGGCCCTTTGCGGCCGAGCGCGTCCACGCGGACCGCTTCCAGCTCCTCTTCCGACGCGGCCGCCGCAATGCGCTCGAGGGATCGGGCCTCCAGCTCCTGTATGGATTGATCCAACATGTTGTGTGAAGTCTTCCATTTTAGCAGGCCCGCTTTACATGGCACGACACCTGCTTCATACCTGCCATTAGGAGTCTAAGTGTCGATTCTGAAGAGCCGTAGAGGCGGCGATTGGGGCCGGTGTGCCTCACTCGCTGTGGCGCTTTGCACCATCGCGCACGCGGGCACGAATTTCGCCGCCGTGTTCGGCGGTTCCGGACAGGATTACGCCGCATCGGTCGCCTCCGATTCCGCCGGCAACACGTACATCGCGGGATTAACCTATTCGCCCGACCTTCCCGTCACCCCGGGCGCGTTTCAGTCCACCATGGGCGGCAATTACACTCTCGCCAATCCCAGCAGCATCCAAAGCGACGCATTCGTCGCCAAATTCTCGCCCACGGGCACACTGATCTGGGCCACCTTTCTCGGCGGCAGCGGCGACGATTACGCCACCGGAATCGGCGTGGATTCCAGCGGCAACGTCGTCGTCACCGGCTGGACGCGCTCCCTCGATTTCCCCGTCCTGAATGCCGTGCAAGCCACCAATAAAGGCGGATGGGACGCCTTCGTCAGCAAGCTCGACCCCACCGGCAGCAAGCTGATTTATTCCACCTACCTCGGCAGTCCGGGCGACGACGGATCTTACGGGCTGGCCCTGGACTCCTCTGGCAGCGCCTATGTCACCGGTTCGACCGCGGCCGGCTTCACGGGCTTCAGCAGTTACGCCACGGGGTTTGGCTTGTTCGTCACCAAGCTGAGCCCGCAAGGCGCGCTGGTGTATTCCTTTTTCCACCAGAACGTGGACTTTGCGGGGATCCACGGCGCAGCCATCGCGGTGGATTCCGCCGGCAGCGCGTACGTCACCGGAACAGCCTCTTCGGATTTCCCAATCACCCCCACTCAGAGTTTCGGACCGACAGGGGGGACTGCAGCCCTGGTATTCAAGCTCGCGCCGGACGGCTCGAAGATCGTCTGGGAATCGACCCTCGGCGGCAGTGTCGGTGCTTTCGGAATGGCCATCGCGGTCGACAACGCGGGCGCCTCGTACGTCGCGGGAATCACCACGTCGGTGGACTTCCCTCTCGTGAATCCCGTTCAATCCACCATTGGCGCGCGGCCGCTCTGGAAGAGCACGGACGGCGGCGCCACGTGGACCCCGCTCGACAACCTGCCTTTCGCATTCTTGCAGACCTTATTGGTGGATCCGACTACGCCCGCTACACTCTACGCCGGCACCAGCGATCGCGGCATCTTCAAAAGCACGGATGGAGGCGTCACCTGGAAGGCCAGCAACACCGGCATCGCCGGCAACTTGATCCCGGTGCTCGCGATCGATCCTGCGAACCCGCAAATTCTCTACGCCGCCACGGGTCAGGGAGACACTCCCAGAGGCGACACTCCCGGAGCGGTCTATAAAACCGTGAACGGCGGAAGCACCTGGAGACTGATCGATTCCGCGTCGAGCGGCGAACCGCTGCAAATCGCCGTGGACCCCCGGAATCCCAACAACGTCTACACCGTCTGGAGCACCGTGGGCGCCCGCAAGAGCACCGACGGCGGCGCCACCTGGACCACCCTGCCGTTCCCTGGATCGTCGATCGCGTCTCT
>Ga0182018_10000443_pt1 | contig 54529 bp, 52 predicted proteins | sample 812P2MmetaG_FD_120490 | JGI IMG/M metagenome (GOLD analysis project Ga0182018, IMG submission 120490) | Permafrost microbial communities from Stordalen Mire, Sweden - 812P2M metaG | ecosystem: Environmental > Terrestrial > Soil > Wetlands > Permafrost | place: Sweden: Stordalen | collected... | reverse complement strand
TCGGCCTTGGAACCGCCCGACTTGATGAATTTCACCACCCGTTCCCGTAAATCCAGTGCATAAGCTTTCATGCCCAAAAGCCTATCACACTATGTCCCAATGTCAATATGAAATGCTATAGTTCCTATTCCAGCATTATGTGAAAGGCGTACTTTGGTAGGATTATCGGCATTGAACCCCCAACTTGCCCATGCGCGCAATGCTACCGATTCTGATGGATTAAGTGAACCAAGAGAAATAGCGCCATCAGTCAACTTCCGATATTCAACAACAGCACCCACTCGTGAAATGCGAGCCAATTCTGCATTAGGTAAAACAAGACTGATTCCATCACATGGCTTCTTACCTTTGTTCCGCATTGAAATAATCCACATCGAGTGAAATCCACTTAATTTTGAAGATGAAGGTTCCGGCAACTCAAATGGCACGGATTCAACTGATGCAATCAATTTTTGCCGAGGTGACGAAATCCATTCGATAATTTTAATAAGCGCTGCGATTCCGCCGATGATGGCTAAAAATTTACCGATTAAAGACCAGATTTGATCGCTGCTCATTTGCCATATTAAGCGGCTTACTTCTGAATCATGTCAAAAAATTTCTGCAAACATTTTTCCAACGATTCATCCGGCTTCAATTCAATCCATTCCAGGTCAAGTTTCTCGGCAATTTCTCACTTCGGATTCGCCGCCAGCCAAAACCGGATGTCCGTGGCCAGCGGATTGTCCGGGTCCAGTTCCAGCACTTTCTCGTAATGCGGCCGCGCTTTGGCCGGGTCGTGGAGCTGCTGCGCGTAAAGATTGCCCAGCGCCAGATGCGCGCGGGCTTCATTGGGACTGGCCGCGACGACTTTTTTCAATTCGTTCAGCGCGTCCGGCACATAGCCCGCCGCCTTGAGCGCCAGCGCGAACTGGTAGCGCGCGTTCAGCGCGTTGGTCGCGTCCGGCGCGTCCACCAGCGCTATTTCGCAGGCAGCCAGCGCCTGCGCGAAATTTTGCAGGCGATACGCCAGCGTGCCGAAATTGTATTGCGCCTCGAACCAGCCCGGATCGAACGTCGCCGCCTGCTGATACGCCTGCATCGCCTCCGGCCAGCGCGAATCCTGCTCGAACTCCTGCGCCTGCGTGAACGCGCCCGCCGCCGCCGCGTGGTTGCCCGGCTTGGGCTTGCGCGGCGACAAATAGGTGTAGCGCGGATACGTCCCGGGTGCCGCAACCGTTGGCACCGGCTGGTAGGCAGATGTGGATGCAGAAGCGTATTTCGGCGAACCATGCGACGGAGCCGGCGGCGGATTTGCAACGGGCATTGCCGCCGTCTGGTTCACGACGGTTGAATTTCCGTCCGGCAACGGCGTCACGCCATCCTCCTCATAAGTTTTCTCCGGCTTGGAAGAACCGAACCAATGCGCCGGGTTGACCGCGTGCCAGAAGCCGGATTTTTGCGGCGGCGGCGCGGGCGGCGGCACTTCCAACGGCAACTCGACGGGCGGCGCGGTCATTTGCACGGTCGCCGACGCGGGCGGCGGCGGCACGGGCGTCGCCACGATGACCGGTTCCGGTTCCACCTGTACAACTTCCGCCGGCGGCGGCGGATTGGAATGGGCGCTTTCGGCGGCCGTCGGTTTGGGCGCGGCCTGATGCGCGGCTGCCATCGCCTGTGTTTTTGTTCCGCTAACCGGCGGCGGTTTTGTCGCTGCGAGCGTCATGGCCTGTTCCAACGCGTTCGCCACGGCATTCACCTCGTCCCAATTCGGCGGACGCGGCTGGAGCGCGAGGTACGCGCGGTAATTTTGCAGCGCGGTTCTGTTGTCGTGCAAATACTGCTGGCTGACCGCCGCCAGATTCAAATACGCCGGTGCGTAGTCGGGATGACGCTGGATCGCGGCGGTAAAAAACCGCGCCGCTTCACGCGGAAGTTCCCGCTCGATGCGCGCCAGACCGAGACCGTTCAGCGCCTCGGCGTTGTTCGTATCAAAGGAACGCGCGGTGCTGAAACTCTTTTCCGCCGGGACGATTTCGCCTGCGTGCAGTTGGGCCGAGCCGAGCTTGAGCCAGCCTTGCGGATCATTGGGCCGTCGCAGCGTGCAGGCGGTAAATTCCGTCATCGCCGCGTCGGTTTTGTTTTGCTCCAGCCAGAGGCAGCCGAGATTGTAATGCGCCTCCATCAAATCTCGGTCCAGCGCCAGCGCGCGCGTGTAAGCCGCGACCGCGTCGGCGGGCTGGCCGGCGCGCTGGCAGGCCACGCCAAGGTAATTCCACGCCTGCGCGTTCGCGGGCAGCAGCGTCGTGGCCGTCCTGAACTGCGCCACCGCTTCGGCGTAATCGCCGCGATCCAGGCATTTTTTACCCTCCAACAGCGCGCGCGGGCCCGGCGGCGTGCAGCCGGAAATGAAAATGGCCAGCGTGAGAAATAAAATTGCGCCGCAAATCCGATTTTTTTTGGCCAGCATCGGTGTTGGTGGTAACATTCGCGCCTTAAAGTGTCAAGAAACACGCGGATTCAATTCGTTTCGCTGGCGGTGGCCGGCACGGTCTGGCTGGCAAATCTGCCCGCTCAAGCCGCCGAGCTTTTTTCCTTTGGCACGAGCAACGCGATGGCGCGCGTCGTCATCGTCCAGGACCCGAAAGCCACCGTCGCCTATAAGCCTGTCAACGACCGCGTGCAAACGATGGTGAACCGCGGCCTCATAAATCTCACCGGCAAGGCAACGCCCGCCGAGGCGTGGCGCAGTCTTGTGTCCACCAATGACGTGGTCGGCATCAAGATTTTTTCCGCCGCCGGCGCGCTCTGCGGCACGCGACCGGCGGTGGTCGCGGCGGTTGTTCGCGGATTGCTCGACGCGGGCGTGCCGCACGAACACATCGTCATCTGGGATCGCTACGCGGATGATTTGGACGACGCCGGATTTTTTCAACTCGCCGACCAGTTGAACGTGCGCGCGGCGGGCGCGGCGGAAAGCGGTTACGACCCGACGAATTTTTACAATCCCGACACCGCCATCATCGGCAATCTCGTCTGGGGCGATTTGGAATTTGGCCAGAAAAAAGGCGGCGGCGTCGGCCGGAAATCTTTTGTGTCCAAACTTGTCAGCCGCCAGATCACGAAAATCATCAGCATCGCGCCGTTGCTGGATGAAAACGCCGCCGGCCTCTGCGGGCATTTTTTCAGCCTCGCGCTCGGCAGCGTGGACAACATCCGGCGCTTCGAGGACGACCCCGACCGGCTTGCCGTCGCGCTGCCGGAAATTTACGCCCTGCCCGCGCTCGGCGACCGCGTCGCGCTGAACATCACCGACGCGCTCCTCGGCCAATACTCCGGCGGCCCGCGCGGATTCCTGCAATACTCCACTGCGCTGGATCAAATCTGGTTCAGCCGCGACCCCGTCGCGCTCGACACGCTGGCGTTGTTGGAACTGCAGCGCGAACGCCACGCCGTGAACATGCCCGCCTTCAGGCCGAACCTGGAAATTTACACCAACGCCGTCCTCCTCGAACTCGGCGTCAGTGATCCGAGAAAAATCCAGATACAGAAAATCCGCTGACTCTAGGTTTTCGCCAGCGGCTCGAAGATTTCCGTCCCGTTTGTTTCGGGCGGTGAGAATTTTTCGCCGCAATGCTCGCAGTTTTCCCGGTCAACGGCGCGGAGGTTTTTGCAGTTCGGGCAATTCTCGCGTGCCGGCCATTCCTGCACGCACAGCAGCGTGAGCAGGCCGGGAATTCCCAGCAGAAAAACGAACAGCGTCCAGCCGATGGTCGCGCCGGTTGAAAAATTGTAACGCCGCGCCAGATTGCGCCCGATGGCCGCGCAGATTCCGGCCAGCGCGAAGCTGAACAGATTCCATGCGCCGTAGATTTTTTTGTTGAACTCGATGTGCACCGGTGGCGGCAGTAGCGCCGTCGCCAGTTTGTCCGGCCACGAATCGTCATTTTGCAGGCGCAACGCGGGCAGCTCGGCGGTTTTAGCCACGGTTTGATCCGGCCCAAGCCACAGAACGTGCGTCGGCATTTTCCAGTGCGCTTTCTGGTTCAATTCGTAATCTGGTTTAAACCAGACGGCATACTTGTTCGTTGATGCGGCGGTAGAATTGTTCGTCGCGCGTTTGTAAATTTGCAAAAACGAAACCTGGACTTGCGGGTATTCAAAATAGCCGGGCTGGTAAGGCAGGGCAAAAATGGAGCGGCCATTATCGGCATCCATCAACTGGACGGTCTGGCGCGTCGTGACAAGGACGGATTTCTTCTGGCCGTTTTCATCCGCATAAATGTTGATGCCCGCGTAGCCGCCGATTTCGTCGTCGCCATTCGTCACGGTGAAAACCGGCTTGAGCGTGCGGGCTTTGAAGTCCGCCTGAAAAACGGTTTTGGCGGTCGCAATCGGTTTCCGCGAGTCGTCATTGTAGCCGTTGTAGTAATAATTGTAATCGGGCTGCAATAAAAACGGCTCCGACGACGACGTGCCGTCCGCGCCATGCGGGTCGAGGCTGCCGACGGATTTCCGGGTGCGGCCGTCGAAGCCGGTCAATTTCCCGTGGCGGTCCAGATACCAGAGCGTTTTGTCCGTGATGTTCCAGAGGGTGAAAAAATACGCGGAACCTTGAGTTATATTCCGGTTCAGATTCCGCTGTTTGAGCGTGGTATAAACACTGCCACCGTAGGAGAGACGTTTTTGAAATTCCTTCCGCTTCATGCGCTGGCCGGTTTTTGGATCGAGCAGCGTATGCCCGTCCAAGTCCACCAGCTCCGCCAGTTCACCGTCGCGCGTCGTCTCCTTGTAAATCGTCCCGTCGCGCGTCATTTGATAATTGCTGTATTCAAACGAGCGATGCGACAAAGGTTGGATGACCAGGGCGAACGTCAAACCCACGCCGACAAACAAAACGCCGCCGCAACCCGCCGTCATCGCTACAATCAGCGCCAGCCTGCCCATCACCGGCTGGCCGCGATAAAATCCGCCGCTCTGGTAAGCGCCCCAAACCGCCGTCGCCAGAATCAAAACCGCAACCGCGATCAAAACCAGCGGCTGCCAGAATTCGTCCGCAGCAAACACGCTTGCCGAAGAAATTATTGCCAATGCGAGGCCAAAGCTGCGGCTCGCAAACCAGCGCGCCTGCCGCAGGCCGGTCAGCAATCCCGCAAAATAAAATGCCACGCCCGCCAGAAAAATCAGCACCAGCGGCACAACCATCGCCCATTCAAACGGCGCGGCGACGTGGCCGGGCGTCACCACCACCGCGACCAAAATAAGCAGCGGCAATCCCGCGCCCAAAACATACAGGCACAATCCCGCGATGGTTTTGCCCCGAAAAATTTCCGTGCGCGTGACCGGACGATGAATCAGAAACGCCCACAAATCGAGATGTGCTTCATTGCGCGTCTGCAACCAGCCCAGCCCCGCGCCGAAAATGGCGCAGAAAAAAGCCGCTTCCGTCAGCAGGTTTGTCGCCAGCAGCGGTTGCAGGGAATTGGACTGTCCATATGATCCGTTGAGCATGTTGACCAGCGCCGAGATGCACGACTGGTAAGCCTGAAGCAGCATCAGTGAAAAAATCAGCAGGCCGATCAACGCCACTTTCAGATTTTCCCGCAGGTCTTTTTGAATGATTGCTTTCATGGTTGCGCCTCCATTTCCGAAAGGATGAATGTTTTCTCGCCGCGCTCGCCGAGGTAGCTGATGAACGCATCCTCCAATCCCAGCGGCACGGATTCCATTTCCAGCGGCGACAGCGTGCGGAGAATTTTTTCAGCCTCGCCGTTGTAATGCACGCAGGTCACGCGCAATTCATTTTCCGTGCGGATGGCCTGCAGCAGGCCGGGAATTTTCGGCAACGTCGGCGGCGCGCCGGGAAATCGCAGCCGCATTTGCTGCACGCTTTCCTGAAATTTTTCCAGCGGACAACACGCGCGCAAAATGCTCCGGTCAAACACCGCGATGTAATCCGCCACGCGTTCGACATCCGACAGATGATGCGATGAAAAGAAAATCGTCCGGTCGGATTTGCGCGTGAGAAAAATCATGGACTCGACCAATGCCCGCCGCGCCACCGGGTCCAAGCCCAATCCCGGATCATCCAACATCAACATTTCCGGCTCCGGCGCGAGTGTCAGCGCCAGACATAATCCCGCGCGTTCGCCGCGCGACAAATCCTTCACCTTGGCCGTGGGTTTCAAACCGAAATGCCCGACCACTCCGCGAAAAATTTTGTCGTTCCACCTCGGAAAGAATTTCGATTGGAACTCGCCGCTTTCCTTGACGTTCATCCAGCCATAAAGCTGGTGTTCCTCCGTGAGATAACCGATGCGCGCGCGGATTTCCGGCGTCAAAACGCGGATGTCGTGGCCGAGAATTTTCCCGGTGCCGCGCGTCGGCGGCATCAATCCCATAAGCATCCGGATCGTCGTGGTTTTGCCCGAGCCGTTGCGGCCCAGAAATGCAAACACGCAGCCGCGCGGCACGTCGAGGTTGAGTTCATATACGGCGCGCTTGCCGCCAAAATACTTGGTCAGGCCGCGTGTTTGGATGACAGATTCATCATTCATTTTTTTTGTCGCCTCCCTTCGGTTGCTTCCACTTGCTTAATTTTTCCTCGAACGCCTCGCGCAACTCCTCGCGAGTGAAATCCAGAATCATCGCCTCGCCGATGAGCGCATGCAGCAACGGCTCCAGCCGCCGCCAGCCTTCCGCGCGCGAATAAATCTTCCGCTTGTGCGTAATGAAAACGCCCCGCCCTGCCCGCGATTCGAGCAATCCCTCGCGCATCAAATCGCCGTAGGCACGCGCCACCGTGTTGGGATTCACCACCAAATCCTCCGCCAGCGCCCGGACGCTCGGCAACTGGTCGCCGACCGCGAGCTTGCCGGTCGTCACCCCCAGCCGCACCTGCGCGGTGATCTGCTGGTAGATCGGCGTGTTCGAGCCGGTGTTGATGTTGAAATTGACGGGCATACTTACTGTATGAATACAATTAGAACACTAGGACGCAAAGGTCAAGCGGATTTTTGAATTATTTTCACACCGTTATTTCTGCTTCTCAAGACCGGTTCACTGCGGCAAGCTCACCCGCCAATGAAATGCCTCGCGCACAATTCCGAAGCCGTCGCCGTCTGCGCTTATTGCGGACGCGCGTTGTGCGCTGACTGCGTCAAACCGGGCGCCCCACAACGCATGGTCTGCTCCGATACTTGCGCCGCCGCGCTCACGCGCGACGACAAGGCGATGGAGGCGATTTTGCAAAAGAGCCTGCAAAGCGCTCGGGCCAGCGCGTTTTATTCTTATTTATGCGGCGGACTTTCGGCGGCGGCGGCGGTTGGCGCGCATTTTTACCTGCCGTCGCCGTTCCTGATCTGGTTCACGGCGGGATGCAGCGTCGTCTTCATAGCGTCGGGAATCTGGTTTGGCCGCATCGCCAAAAAACAAAATCCATAAAAACGAAAAACATCGAACACACAGTGCTCATCCACGCGACGCCGGAGGAAACTTACGACGCGCTGATGGACGGGAAGAAACATTCACAGTTCACCGGCGCGGCGGCGATAATTCAGGCGAAGGCTGGCGCGGTGTTCAGTTGTTACGGCGGTTACATCACCGGCATTACGCTGGAACTGAAGCCGGGCAAAAGCATAGTGCAGGCGTGGCGCTCGCGCGACTGGCCGGATGGACATTATTCCATCGTGACTTTCGCGCTGTCCAAAAAATCCGGCGGCGGCACGCAACTGCATTTCACCCAAATCGGCGTGCCGGCGGATGATTACGCCGACAAAAATAAAGGCTGGCGGACTCATTATTGGCAACCGCTGAAAAAGTTTTTGGGAAAGTAAGACCACCGCTATCCGACGACCGGCGGCATGGCGGTGCTGCCGCCAATCGCGCGGGAGCGCCTTGAATTTCTGGTTGCCGCTGCCATGGGAGGCTGGTAATTCAATGGCATGAGAATGTATCTGCTGATTGCCTTTTCAGGGCTGGCATGGCTGGGTTCCGGCTGCGCCTCCACCAACACCCTGGCCGTGCAACAGGCTGGATTCCCGAAAGACAAGGTGGACGCCCCAGGGCTTTTCGTCGAAAACTGCGCCACCTGCCATGGCAAGGACGGACGCGCCAGAACATTTCATGGCCGGCTTGTGGGCGCGCAGAATTTCACCGACGCCCGATGGCAGGCCACGGATGGAGAAATAATCCACGCCATCAAAACCGGCCCAAAGATGATGCCCGCCTTCCAGAAAAAATTATCCGCTGCGGAGATTGAGTCGCTGGAGGCGTATGTGCGCACTTTCAAACCCGCCCAGTGATATTCCGGACTCTGATTACGCCGACAAGAACAAAGGCTGGCGGATGCATTACGGGCAGCCGCTGAAAAAGTTTTTTGAAAAGTGAATCACCGCTCTTGAATTCCCGGTGGAATACGATATGCCTGATGCCATTCGTCATGGCAAAAGATGCAGATTCAATCATTATCGGCTGCTGGGTGGCCTTTTTTGTCTACTGGCTCATCAGTGCGCAGAAGGTCAAGGCGATAGCCGAAAAGCAAAGCCTGCCGTCCGCCCTGCGACACCGGATCCCGGTGGGATTCGGCTGGTGGCTGCTCGCATATAGGGGATTCCCGCCGCCGCTGAACTCGCCATTGACCCCGCGCACGGATACCACGCAAATCATCGGCGCCGCGATTTGCCTGGCCGGGCTGCTAGTGACCATCTGGGCGCGCCGGACGCTCGCCGGAAACTGGAGCAGCGATGTCACCTTCAAGCAAGGGCACGAACTCGTGAAAGCCGGGCCTTACCGTTTCGTGCGGCATCCCATTTACACCGGCCTGCTATTGATGTGCCTCGGCTCGGCCTTAGACATCGGACGCCTGCGCGGCTGGCTGGGACTGGTGCTGGTATTCGTCGGTTTTTGGATCAAGCTCAAGCAGGAGGAAACGCTGATGCTTCAGCATTTTCCCGATGACTATCCGGCCTACCGCAAGCAGGTGAAGGCGCTCGTGCCATTTGTGGTTTGAAAATCACGGACGTTCCGCCGCTGCCTTGATCGCGTCCAGTTCCTCCCAGCGCGAGTAAAGCTTCGTGACGTTTTTCTTTGCCGCCTCCAGCTCGTCCGTAAGCTGGTTCACTTGCGTTGCGTGTTTGCGGAAAAAATCCGGATCGGCAAACAAGCCTTCGATGCGCGCGATTTCGGCCTCGACTCCGTGAATCTGCGCTTCGATGCCTTCCAGTTCGCGCGCTTCCTTGAACGACAATTTGCGCGGCTTGACCTTCGGCGTAGCGGCGACTCGGGAGTGCGCTGCTGACTTTTCAGCTTTGTCTGTGGCAACGATGGCGGCGCTCTGCCGAGCCGCCGCTACCTCCATCTTTTGTTTCTTCTCCAAGTAATAGTCGTAGTCGCCGACGCTGTGATGGATTTTGCCATCGCCCTCAAACGCGAAGATGTCCGTGCAGACACGGTTGAGAAAATAGCGGTCATGGCTCACGACGCACACCACGCCGGGGAACGCAATCAGCGCCTCCTCCAGCACGCGCAACGTCGGCAGATCTAAATCATTCGTCGGCTCGTCGAGAATCAGGAAGTTCCCGCCGCTTTTCAAAATGCGCGCCAACAACAGCCGGCTGCGTTCGCCACCGGAAAGCTTTTTCACCTGCGTCGTGATGCGATCATCGGCAAACAGAAACCGTTTCAGATACGAGCGCACGGAAAGTTTCGCGTCGCCCCACTGCACGAATTCCCGGCCCTCGGCGACTTCGTCCATCACGGTGTTCTCCTCGTTGAGTTGCAGCCGCGCCTGGTCCACGTAATTGAATTTCGTGAGCTGGCCGGTTTTTACCGTGCCTTCCGTAGGCGCAAGCTGGCCAATGATGATCTTAAGCAATGTGGATTTGCCGAGGCCGTTCCGCCCGCAGATGCCGACGCGCTTGCCGTTTTCAAACGTGAAATTAAAACCGGAAAATAATTTTCGCCCGGCGATCTCCATGCCGAGGTTGCTGACTTCCACGGTGCGATTGCCAAGTTGCGGCGGCGGAGGAATGCAAAGCTCCACGTCTTCCTCGACCACCGGCCCGTCCTGCGCGGCGGTTTCGTAGTAACGCTCAAAACGATCCTTCTGCTTGCTGCGTTGCGCGCGCGGGCCCTGGCGCACCCACGCGAGTTCCTTTTTCAGAAACATCTGGCGCTTGTGTTCGATGGTCGCGTCGGCTTCCTGCCGTTCCGCCTTGTCGAGCAGGTAATCGGTGTAATTGCCCGCGTGCGAAAAAAACTTGCCGTTGCTCAATTCCAGAATCGTCGAGGCAACGCGATCCAGAAAATAGCGGTCGTGCGTGACGACAAGAAACGTGCCGCCGAAGCTTTCCAGAAATTCCGCCACCCACTCAATGGATTCCGGGTCAAGATGGTTCGTCGGCTCGTCGAGCATCAGAAAATCCGGGCGCGAAACAATCGCCCGCGCCATCGCCACGCGCCGTTTCTCGCCGCCGGACAACGACTCGACCCGCCGGTCGGCGGCGGGACAATTCAGATGTGCCAGCGCGATTTCGATGCGGCGATCCAACGTCCAGCCATCGAGCACCTGGATGCGTTGCTCCAGTTCCTCATGCCGTTTCGATTCGTGCGGCAGCGATTCAAACTCCGCGATCAAATGGATGACGTGCTGCGCGCCATCGCGGACGTTCTCATAAACATTCTTTGCCGCATCGAGCATGAAATCCTGCGGCAGGTAGCTGACGACGAGATTGCGCTGCCGCGAAACTTCGCCGCTGTCGGGCGTCTGCAGGCCGGCAAGCATCCGCAGGAACGTCGTCTTGCCCGCGCCGTTGCGCCCGACGAGGCCGAGATGATCGCCGTCCTGAATGCCGAGCGTGACGTTGTCAAGCAAGGCGCGCGTGCCGTAGCGCACGGTGACCTCGGAGGCGGAGATGATGGTGGGCATATTTTAACCACGAATGGACATACATGAACACGAATCAAAAGCAACCGCGATACGGATTCCACGGATTGCCACGGATTCTGAATCCATCCGTGATAATTCGTGTCTCAACTCTTCATGTTCATTTGTGTCCATTCGTGGTTTTATTCTTTTGCGGTCTGCACCGGCAGCGCGGACAGCGGGACAAGTTTGTTCGTCTCGCCAAAATAATTCGCCGACCACTCGTTCTGGAACAGCACGACTGGATTTTTCCCGATGTCGTAGGCAAGGCGCGCACCGGTTGGAAGCGAGATGGCGTCAAGGTCGTCTTCCTTCATGTCCATGGGCAGCCAGCGCACGACCGTCCACGGCGCGGATTCGAGGCGCGACGCCGCGCCATATTCGCTTTCGAGGCGGAATTGCACGACCTCGAACTGCAACGGGCCGACCGCCGCGAGCAACGGTGTCTTGATCGAGGAATTGCGCAGGTAAAGCGCCTGGATGACGCCTTCCTGCATCAACTGCTCCAAGCCCTGACGAAATTGTTTGAACTTCGCCGTGTTCGGATTGTGCAGATAGCTGAAAGCTTCCGGCGTGAATCGCGGGATCTCCTTGTAAAGGATTTTCGGATCGGTCGTGAGCGTGTCGCCGATGCCGAAACTGTCGTGACCAACAAGGCCGATGACATCGCCCGGCCAGGCTTCGTCCACGGTTTCGCGTTCGTTGCCGAAAATCTTGTGCGAGCTCGAGAGGCGGACTTTTTTCTCCGAGCGCGAATGATGCACGGTCATGTCGCGTTCAAACTTGCCGGAGCAAACGCGGACGAACGCAATGCGGTCGCGATGCTTCGGATCCATGTTCGCCTGAATTTTGAAAATGAAACCGGAGAACGCAGGGTGTTCGGGCGCGATGAAATTCGGAGCGCGGGTGTCCTCACCTGCAGCACTTTCGCCATTTGTGGCCGCCGCAGCTGCCGACAGCCGCGCTCCATTACCTGAAGGCGGGACTCCAAACCTTCCCTTCGGTCCGGGCGCGTGTTTCAGAAAACCGTCGAGCAAAAGCTGCACGCCGAAGTTGTTGCTGGCGCTGCCGAAAAAAACCGGCGTGGTTTTCTCCGCGAGCACGGCGGCGTCATCCCAGTCGTGCCCGGCGTGTTCGAGCATTTCGAGTTCCTCGACCGTCCGGTGAAACGTCGAGTCGTCAAGCTGGCCGCGAACGGCGGGGTCGTTCAGCCCGCCGACCTGCACTGGCGCGCGAAATTGGCCGCCCACCGTGCGCTCAAACAAATGCATTAGCTTCGTCTGCCGGTCGAACACGCCGCGAAACTCGAAGCCGTTGCCGATGGGCCAGTTCACCGGGAACGCGCCAATGCCGAGCACGCGTTCCAGTTCGTCGAGCAGCGCAAGCGGGTCTTTCATCGGACGGTCGCACTTGTTCATAAACGTGAAGATAGGCACACCGCGCTGGCGGCAGACCTCGAATAGCTTGCGCGTCTGTGGCTCGATGCCCTTGGCCGAATCAATCACCATCACCACCGAATCCACGGCGGTCAGTACGCGGTAGGTGTCCTCGGAAAAATCCTTGTGGCCGGGCGTGTCGAGCAAATTGAGGCGATAGCCGTTGTAATCGAACTGCAACACCGTGGAGCTGATCGAAATGCCGCGCTTCTTTTCCAGCTCCATCCAGTCGGACGTCGTGGCGCGCTGGTTTTTGCGCGCCGTCACCGAACCGGCAAGCTGCACCGCGCCGCCGTAAAGCAGCAGCTTTTCCGTCAACGTGGTCTTGCCCGCGTCGGGATGCGAGATGATGGCGAACGTGCGCCGCTTCTGGATTTCTTCCGTAATGTTCACAAAGGTCGTGGAACATAACAAAAAAACCGCCCGGAACAAGATTTGGATTTTAGGTCATCGTGCATTTGCGAATCAATTCCATCGACAGGAATTTAATTTGCATTTCTTTTGGCAAACGATCGCAGGCATCGCCAAGGGTTTCATGGCCAAGATGTCGAAGTATTAACCACCAATCACAAACACCGGCACAGCAACGAAGAACTCACGGAATGTAAGGTGCCACCTGATAAAAATACTGGCTCGCGTTGGCGCCGGCATCTTTCAGCAGGCCATTGGTGGTCAGCAGGAAATTATTCGTCACGCCCGTGACGAAGTTGGTGGCCACCGGCGTCCAGCCAAGCGGGCTGACAAGGTCCGGCACGCGCCAGAGGATGAGGTTGTAATTCAAATTCGTCCCGCCCAACGCCAGCTCGGTCGGCCCCGGCTGATTGGCGTTAGCAAAAAATCCATTGGTACTCAACTGCGTGAATTGTTCGTTGACGGAAAAAGTATTATTGGACCAGGCGACGCCGAGGACCACCGGAGCGGGCAGCAGGTTGCGCGTGCTGGCGGTGTTCGCCAGAGTCTGATACGGGGACAGATTCAACTTGAGCGAGTAAACATTGGACTGTGCCGCTGGCGTGAGCGCCGCCGAAAAAAGATTCGTGTATTCGTAAGGATCGTTGGCCAGATCGTAAAATTCTTCGACGTGGCTGTAAAAATGCAGGAGCTTGAACCGCGTGTTGCGCAGCGAGACGCCGTCGTTGATGGTGTGATAGTTGAACTGCTCGTCAAAAATAAAATTGTTCGGCAGCAGCACGTCGCCTTTTAGCGCGGGCAGCAGGCTGCGGGAATCAATGATGACATTGGCCGGCAGCGTGGCGGTGACGTTGATGCCGGCCAGTTCCTGGATGGTCTGGAACAAATCCTCTTCGTTCACGAGCGAGTCGTTGGTTCGCCCGCCGTTGATGACGTCTGGACCGGTGATGAACAGGGGCACGCGCACGCCGCCTTCGTAAATCGTGAACTTCGCGTGGCCCATGCCGTTGGTGGTGGCCGGCACGCTGGCGACTTTATAGGGCGGCTGCTGGTAGGGCAGTTCCGTGCCGTTGTCGCCGAGGAAAATGATGTCGGTGTTGGGCGGCACCACCGTCAGGAGGCGGCCAATTTCCGTGTCCATCGCCTGCATCATCGCCTCGAAATAAGGACGACCGTTCGTAGTGATGTCTGCCGCCGTGCCCGACAGCGAGGCGTAATCCGGCGCAAGATTAGTCGGGGGCTTGTTCATCGGCGGATGCGGCGCGCTGAACGCGAGCCAGACGAACCACAAATTCGTTCCACGTGATTGTATGAACGCCGAGGCGTCGTTGACCTGTTCGCTGGTCGCGTAGTTCGTCACGTTGGTCGAAACCACGACGCCGTTCACGCATTTTGTCCAATTCGTATAGTCATTCACCTGTTCGCCCATGTAACCGGCAAAATTCGTCCAGCCGCCGGTGGTGAGCGGCGAGTTTACGTCGTTCTGGTCGGCAAGATGCCACTTGCCGAAGGACGCCACCGAATAATTCGGGGCGTTGGTCATGAAGGCTCTGGACAGGGTGTATTCGGACGGTCGCAACGCCGGCGTGAGGTTGGTGGTGGTGATGGCCACGCCGACACCCGTGCGGTAGGAATTGCGCCCGGTGATAATGCACGCGCGCGACGCCGAACAGGACGGATGCGCGTAAAAATGCGTGAACAGCACGCCGCTGCGGCCAAGTTGGTCAAGATTAGGCGTCGGTGGAAAATGCGCGCCGGTGTTCGTGGTGTTGCAGAGATCAATGCTGTCCGTGCCCAAGTCGTCCGCGATGAGCAGCAGAATGTTGTTGGTTTGCGCCTTGGCCGGCGGAACCGGCGCGAGCAGCGGCACAAAAACGAACGCGGCAAAAAACCTTTGCCGGGCGGCTCGGAGAATCGCGTTCATGTTTGAGTTATATGAATACAACACTTTCAAGTGCTGTTCAACATATCGAACGGAGATTAACCCGGCTTTCACTCGTCCTCGGGTTTTATTTCCGCTGAAAAATCAACTCATCATCCTTCGCCGTCACCTTGATTTTATCGCCGGGCTTGAATTGACCCGCCAGCAGCTTGGTTGCGAGCGGGTCGAGCAAGTGTTCCTGGATCGCGCGTTTGAGCGGACGCGCGCCGAATTGCGGGTCGTAGCCTTCGCTGGCGAGCAGCTTCTTCGCGGCGGCGTCCACGTCCAGCGTGAGATTTTGCTGCGCGAGGCGCTGTTCCAAGCGGCCAAGCTGGATGTCCACGATGCGCGCCAGTTCGCTTTCATCGAGGCTTTGGAAAATGATCACGTCGTCCACGCGGTTCAGAAATTCCGGGCGGAAATGTTTTTTCAACTCGGCCATCACCTTGTCTTCCATCGTCTGATGCGACGACTTGTCCGTTTTTCCATCCATAAAATATTCCTGGATGATCGGTGAGCCGAGATTGCTCGTCATGATCACGATGGTGTTCTTGAAATCCACCGTGCGGCCCAGCCCGTCCGTGAGCCGGCCATCGTCAAGCACCTGCAACAGCACGTTGAACACATCGGAATGCGCCTTCTCAATCTCGTCGAATAAAATCACCGAATACGGCTTGCGCCGCACCGCCTCGCTCAACTGTCCGCCTTCCTCGTAGCCGACGTAGCCCGGCGGCGCGCCGATAAGACGCGCGACAGTGTGCTTCTCCATGTATTCGCTCATGTCTATGCGGATCATGGCGCTCTCGTCATCGAAAAGAAATTCCGCCAGTGCGCGGGCCGTCTCCGTCTTGCCCACGCCGGTCGGGCCGAGAAAAATGAACGAGCCAATCGGACGGTTCGGATCCTGCAAACCGCTGCGCGAACGGCGCACGGCATTGGACACGGCGGTGATCGCCTGCTGCTGTCCGATGATGCGCTGCCGCAAACGCTCCTCCATCTTGAGCAATTTCTCACGCTCGCCTTCCAGCATCCGCGAAACGGGAATATGCGTCCAAGCCGCGACGACTTTTGCAATGTCTTCGTCCGTGACTTCCTGACGCAACAACGTGGGTCGGACATTTTGTCCGGCCTTGCCTGACGACGAAGCGTCGGCAGCACTTTCCATCTTCACCAGCTTCGCTTCAAGGTCTGGGATTTTTCCATATTGGATTTCCGCCGACTTCGACAGATCGCCCGCGCGCTGCGCTTTTTCCAATTCAATCTTCGCCTGCTCCAACTGCGACTGCACAATGCTCACCGCATTGACCGCGGTTTTCTCATTCTGCCACTGCGCGGTGAGCGCCTTGGACTTGTCCTTCAAATTGGCGACCGTCTTGTCAATCAGCTTGAGCCGTTCCTTGCTCGCCGAATCTTTTTCCTTGGCCAGCGACGTGCGCTCGATTTCCAGTTGCAAAATCTGCCGGTCCAACTGATCCAGTTCCGTCGGCTTGGAATCCAGTTCCATCTTGATGCGCGACGCCGCTTCGTCCACGAGGTCAATCGCCTTGTCCGGCAAAAACCGGTCCGTGATATAGCGGTGTGACAACGTCGCCGCCGCCACGAGCGCCGCGTCCTGAATCCGCACGCCGTGATGCACTTCGTAACGCTCTTTCAACCCGCGCAAAATCGCGATGGTTGCCTCGACCGTCGGCTCGGCCACCTGCACCGGCTGGAAACGGCGTTCGAGCGCCGGGTCCTTTTCGATGTATTTGCGATATTCATCCAGCGTCGTCGCGCCAACGCAACGCAACTCACCGCGCGCGAGCTGCGGCTTCATGATGTTCGCCGCGTCGCTCGCACCTTCCGCCGCGCCCGCGCCGACGAGCGTGTGCAGTTCGTCAATGAACAAAATGATTTTCCCTTCGCTCGCGGTAATTTCTTTCAGGAACGCTTTCAAACGATCTTCAAATTCGCCGCGATACTTCGCGCCCGCAATCATTGCGCTCAAATCCATCGCCACAAGCCGTTTGTTCTTCAGCGATTCAGGCACGTCGCCGCTGACGATGCGCCGCGCCAAGCCTTCGGCAATCGCCGTCTTGCCCACGCCCGGCTCGCCGATGAGCACGGGATTATTTTTTGTGCGGCGCGTCAACACCTGCATCACGCGGCGGATTTCCTCGTCGCGGCCGATGACGGGATCAATCTTCCCCTGCCGCGCGAGCGCCGTGAGATCGCGACCGTATTTTTCCAGCGCCTGAAATTTTCCTTCCGGCTGCTGGTCGGTCACGCGCTGGTTGCCGCGCAACTCCGCGAGCGCCTTGAGCACCGCGTCGCGCTTGAGGCCGTGCGCGGCGAAAATTTTCTTGAGCGACGGGCTGGCCTCGTCGAGCAGGCCGAGCAGCAGATGTTCCGTGCTGACATAATCATCCTTGAGCTTGTCCGCCTCGGACTGCGCGGCGTCGAGCGCCTTTTGCAGATCGCGCCCGGCGTAAGGATCGTTGCCGCCTTGAATCTTGTGCCGGCGCGCGAGTTCCTTTTCCAAATCCGGCTGGAGCTTCGCTGGCGGCACGCCGATGCGCGCCAGCAATTCCGGCACGAGGCTCTCGCCCTGACCGAGCATCGCGAGCAGCAGATGTTCGCCGTCCATCTCCTGATGCGAATGTTCGCGGACGATGCGTTGCGTGTCCTGCAACGCTTCCTGCGATTTGAGGGTCAGCTTGTCGAGTTGCATGACTAATCAATTAAACCGAAAGCGCGCCGCGTCAAGTCTGGGAATAGATTTTCAGCCACAGATAAACACGGATGAAACACAGATTTTTGTGACGCGAATTCAACTAATTGGCTTGAATTAAATTTGTGCAAACCGGTGTAATTCGTGTATCAAACATTCCTTGAATTAAGAAACAATCCAAATGCCACACAAATATGATGTGAACTTTTTCATCCGCTTAACGTCTTTCATGAGGGCGCAATCCGTGTTTCATCTGTGAAAATCTGTGGCTAAAAAATGTTTTTAATTTAATTTGTCTGCATGAATTACCGCACTTTGGGCCGGACGGGCTGGAAGGTTTCGGAAATCAGTTTTGGCGCTTGGGCCATCGGCGGCGCGTGGGGCGACGTGGATGACAAGGAGTCGCTCGCCGCGCTCCACGCCGCGCTGGATGGCGGCGTTAATTTCTTCGACACGGCGGATGTCTATGGCGACGGCCGCAGCGAACGGCTGCTGGCCAAATTGAAAAAGGAGCGGAAGGAGAAATTCTACACCGCCACCAAGGCCGGACGCCGGCTGCCGAAGCAGACGCCGGAAGGTTACAACCACGCGAACCTCACGGGGTTCATTGAGCGCAGCCTGCGAAACCTGGACACGGACGCGATTGACCTGCTGCAACTGCATTGTCCGCCCACGGAAGTTTATTACCTGCCGGAAGTTTTCGGCTCGCTGGACGAACTGGTTCGCGCCGGCAAACTGCGACATTACGGCGTGAGCGTGGAAAAAGTGGAGGAGGCGTTGAAAGCCATCGAGTTTCCCGGCGTGCAGTCGGTGCAGATCATCTTCAACATTTTCCGGCAACGTCCGGCAGATTTGTTTTTCGTTGAAGCGCAGAAGAAGCAAGTCGGCATCCTCGCGCGCGTGCCGCTGGCGTCGGGTCTGTTGTCGGGCAAAATCACGCGCGCGAGCAAGTTCGCGAACGACGACCACCGGAATTTCAACCGTCACGGCGAGGCGTTTGATCGTGGCGAGACGTTCGCGGGTGTGGATTTCGAGACCGGCCTGAACGCGGTGGAGGAGTTGAAATCGTTCGTGCCCGCCGGCGCGACGCTGGCGCAACTGGCGTTGCGGTGGATTCTGGAATTTCCCCCCGTCACTTGCTCCATCCCCGGCGCAAAACGTCCGGCACAGGTCGCGGAGAATGTCGCGGCGTCGGACCTGCCTCCGTTGTCAAAGGCGGCGTTGAAAAAAATCGCCGCGCTTTACGCCGGCCAGATCAAGCCGCTGGTGCATCATCATTGGTGAGAATGTTCTTTCTCCTCTTCGTCCTCGTTTTCGCAATCGAAAACAAAAATCGCGGACGAGAACGGAGAGGAGGAGGAGATAAGTGCCTTGCTCCCCCGCCCGGTTTGCGCTAGGTTGCGCGTCATATGGAAACGACGCCCTTTTCGCAGGAGGCTGTGCCCCCGTCACCGCCGCCACCGCCACCGACTCCACCGCCGGTCATCACGCCGCCGCCGCCGCCCAAACCGCGCCGCAGCCGGGGTTGGATGATTGTCGCGATCCTTTTGTTCGTGGTGCTGGTGTTCAGTCTTTTTGGAAACCTCACGCAATTCTTCATGCACGCGTTCACGGGGAGCAACACGTTCCGGAGCGACACGTTCGGGGCCGTCCGCGACAGCGGGCCGCGGCTCGACGAATACACTTTGAAAAACGAACACGCGATCAACAAGATCGCCGTCGTCACCGTGGACGGCATCATCACCAGCCACACGGCGGATCAGGCGGGCAACAACATGGTGGACGTGATACAGGCGCAGCTCGACCGCGCGAAAAAAGACCGCCACGTCAAGGCGGTGATTCTTAAAGTAGATTCCCCCGGCGGCGAGGTGATGGCATCGGACGACATTTACCGCCTCATCAAAAAATTTCAGGACGAGTCCAGCAAGCCGGTGGTCTGTTCGATGGGCAGCCTCGCGGCGTCGGGCGGTTATTACATTTCGTCGCCGTGCCGCTGGATCGTGGCGAACGAGCTGACCATCACCGGCAGCATCGGCGTGATCATGGAAGGTCTGAACTATCGCGGGCTGATGGACAAAGTCGGCGTGGCCCCGATGGTTTTCAAAAGCGGGAAATACAAGGACATGTTGAGCGGAATGCGCGAGACAAACGAAGTTCCGGCGGGAGAACACGAAATGGTGCAAAGTCTCATCATGGAAACCTACGGCAAATTCACCAACGTCGTCGCCAACGGTCGCAACGCCGCCCACGAAAAAAACAAAAACGAAGGCCGCGCGCTGGCCGCCGACTGGATGGATTACGCCGACGGCCGCGTGGTGTCCGGTTCCAAAGCGCTGGATTTGGGATTTGTGGATCAACTCGGTAATTTCGATGACGCCGTCGAGCGCACCAAAACGCTCGCGCACATTGACGACGCCAATTTGATCGAATACCGCGAGCGCTATGATTTCTCGGACTTCCTTTCGATGTTCGGCCAGGGCAGCCAGTCGCACGACATCAAGCTCGACCTCGGCGTGGACATCCCGAAATTGCGCGTAGGCTGCATGTATTTCCTCTGGCAAATGCCGGAAAACTGAATGAAGGGCGTCACGGTCATCGCGCATCCGCTGGTGCGGCACAACCTCACGCGGTTGCGTGACAAACGGACGCAACCGCAGGAATTCCGCCGACTGCTCGGCGAAATCGCCGCGCTCATGCTTTACGAGGCCACGCGGAATTTCGCGGTCAAAAAAATTTCCGTCGAGACGCCGCTCGCGCCGGCGGACGGTTTTCAACTCGAACGCGAAGTCGTGCTTGTTCCGGTTTTGCGCGCCGGACTCGGCATGTTGGATTCCATTTTGCAGCTCATCCCGCACGCCCGCGTCGGCTTCATCGGGCTCAAGCGCGAGGAGACGACCTTGCGCGCGATGTTTTATCACAAGAGCCTGCCTGAAAATCTTGGCCGCTTTGAAACCATCCTGATTGACCCGATGCTCGCGACCGGCGGCAGCGCCGTCGCCGCGATTGACTTGCTGATCGAACAGGGCGCGAAACACATCCGCCTCGTGAACCTCGTCGCCGCGCCGGAGGGAATTCACGTCGTCCAAAAAAATTATCCGCGCGTGCCGATTTTCACCGCCGCGATTGACAAAAAATTAAACGAACGCGGCTACATTGTCCCCGGTCTCGGCGACGCGGGCGACCGGCTTTTTGGAACTTGAATCTGTCCGCAGATTTCGCAGATTCAACAAAGCATTTTTTCTGAAAATGGGGAAACCGTAAATTTAATCTGCGTTCATCCGCGCAATCTGCGGATGCGATAAAAATGAAACGTCCTGAAAACCTGCTCATGTTCGCGGATAGCGAGCGCGACGCGAACATCCTCTACGCCACCGGCCTGTTCGTACCCGACCCGTTCATCTGCCTCGACATCGGCGGACGCCCGCTCATCGTGATGAGCGATCTGGAGATTGACCGCGCCCGCGTCCAGGCACCGCATTGCCGCGCCGTGTCGTTGAGCACATATCAAAAGAAATTGCGGCGCGACGGAGTGAAATCGCCCCAGCCCGCGCACGTCATCCACCGGATTTTGCGCGAGAAAAAAATCCGCCGCGTCACCGTGCCGGAAAATTTCCCGTTCGGCCTGGCGGTGGAATTGAAAAAACTCGGCGTCTCGGTCAACGCCCGGCAGGGAACATTTTTGCCGCAACGCGAAATCAAAACCGCCGCCGAGGTCAAAAAACTTTCCGCCGCGCTGATGATGGCCGAGGTCGGCATGGCCGAGGCGATGCAGGCGCTGCGCAACTCGAAAATCGCGCGCGACCGCAGGCTGATTTACCGCAACGCGCCGCTCACGTCGGAAAAAATGCGCGCGATCATCGGCACGGCGATTTTGCAGGCGGGCGGACACGCGGCCAACACCATCATCGCCGGCGGACGGCAGGCGTGCGACCCGCACGAACGCGGATTCGGCCCGCTGCGCGCGCATGAGCCGGTCATCATAGACATTTTTCCGCGCTCGCAACTGACCGGCTATTTTGGCGACATCACGCGCACGGTCGTGCGCGGGCACGCGGGCGAGGCGGCGCGGAAACTTTACGCCACGGTTTTTCAGGGACAGAAAATCGCCTTCAAGAAAATCCGCGCCGGCACGCCGACCACCGACGTTCACAAGGCCGTGCAGGAATTTTTTACGCAGCAAGGTTACAAGACCGGACGCCGCAACGGGCGCATGGAGGGATTTTTCCACGGCACGGGCCACGGACTGGGTTTGGAAATCCACGAACAGCCGCGCATGGGGCCGACTTCGACGGGCAAACTTCAAGCCGGCCAGGTCGTGACCAACGAACCGGGGCTTTATTATCCCGAAATCGGCGGCGTGCGGCTCGAAGACTGCGCGCTCGTCACGGCCAATGGCGCAAAAAATCTGACGCGGTTTGAAAAAGTGCTGGAAATTTAGGTCGCAAACGTTTAATTCCAATCCTATTTATGAAAAGAATACTTTTATTTCTTCCATTCTTATTTCTTTCGTCAATTACAGCCTTCAGCCAAGAGCAAATGTCTGCCGAAACATTTAATCAAATTGCATCTGCGCCGGGCGACAATATGCCGTTATCGGACAAACTTGCGGCCTTTCCATTTTGGACAAATTCAGAGGTGAATGTTTTTCTAAAATACGAAGATGGAAGAACTTTCAAGGAAGACGACGTTCAAACAGCAAAAACAGTCAACGGCAAATACATCGTGTTCACGACGGAATCACAATTTTACAAAAAGCCGATGAACAGCATTGTAATGTATGTTGAAAAAGTTTCCGCATTCAAAAATTTGGCTGTTTATGGCAATACAATCGTAGGGGGCACTGTCGTTTTAGATTCTGAAAAGAAAACTTACAAAACAAGTTCAGCTTACGGAGACGGATTTACAGAAGTTGGCAACGGTTCTTATTCTGACAAAGAAAGTTCTGAGCGAACTCTCGTCTATAAAAACGGCGCTTTGTTTATGACGCGAGAAGTAAAATCTAAACCACTTATTAAATGACTTTCACGGATTGCGCGCTGCCGCAATTTATGTTTTATTCCAGCAAAGGCAAGCGCTGCTTTGAATGAAAACGGCGGACGTGCTGTCAATTAAATCAAGTTTATGTTTTACGGTTTTAATTCAACTTATTTGTTGTTCATCCTGCCCGGAATGTTGATTGGCATCTGGGCGCAGATCAAATTATCGCACGCTTACGGCAAATACAGCCAGGTGCAGGTCGAGTCGGGCATGACGGGCGCGGAGGCGGCGCGCGAAATCCTCGACCAAGCCGGCCTGCCCAACGTGCCGGTGGAGGAAATTCCCGGCCGCTTGAGCGATCACTACGACCCGGCGAAACGCGCGCTGTTTTTGTCGTCGGACAATTTTCACGGGCGCACCGTCGCGGCGGTCGGTGTGTCGGCGCATGAAGCGGGTCATGCGTTGCAGCATCAGGCGGCTTACGGGCTGTTCAATCTCCGCATGGCGCTCGTGCCCGTCACGCAATTCGCAAGCATGGCGTGGATGGGCATCATCGTCCTCGGCTTCATTTTGCACATGCTGCCGCACATGCTGATGCTGGCCATCGCGGTTTTCGGGGTGATGACGCTGTTCCAGCTCGTGACGCTGCCGGTGGAATTTGACGCGAGCCGGCGCGCGAAGGAGCAGTTGTTCCGGCTCGGCCTCGTGCGCCAGGACGAACGCGCGGGCGTCAGCAAAGTTCTCGATGCCGCCGCGCTCACTTACGTCGCCGCGCTGGTGACGAGCGTGATGGAATTGCTTTATTGGATTTCGGCGGCGCGGAGGAATTGAATTTAATTTTCTTGCGGACGCGCTTTTCCCGCGTTTAACGTCTTCCCGCACATGGCGGCGAAAACCAAAAAACGCAAACCAGCCAAAATCCAACGGCGCGCGAAAATCTCCGCGCCGGCGGCGGCCAAAGCCGTCGCGCCGCCGCCCGCCGAGAAGCCCATCAATGTCCCCGTCGAGGGCGACACCACGGCGTTCATCCGGCACGAGTCCACGCGCTACGACGCCGACACGGCCATCAAACTTTACCTGCGCGAAATCGGGCTGGTGAAACTGCTGACGCCGCAGGAGGAAATTGAACTCGCCGCAAAGATCAAGAAGGGCGACAAAAAGGCGCGCGAGCTGATGATCAAGGCCAACCTGCGCCTCGTCGTCAAAATCGCGCGCGACTACGAAGGCATCGGCCTGCCGCTGCTGGATTTGATCAGCGAGGGCAACATCGGCTTGATGAAGGCCGTTGAGCGGTTCGATCCGAAAAAAGGCGGCAAGCTTTCCACTTACGGTTCGTGGTGGATCAAGCAATCCATCAAGCGCGCGCTGGCAAATCAATCCAAAACCATCCGTCTGCCCGTTCATCTCGTGGACAAAATTTCCAAGATGCGCCGGCTGGCGATGAAGTTGCAGGAGGAGCTGGGCCGCGAGCCAACCGACGAGGAACTGGCCGGCGAACTCGGCATGACCGCCGCGCGCGTCGCCCAGATGCGCATGGCCGCCATCCGCCCCGCGTCGCTCGACGCGCCCATCGGCGACGAGGATTCCAACAGCTACGCCGAGATTGTCGAAGACGAAAACGCGACGTCGCCCTACGACAATCTGGAGGACAAGACGGTTGTCGGCATGTTGCAGGACATGGTCAAGCATCTCGACGCGCGTGAAGCGGAGATTTTGCGCTTCCGCTTCGGCCTCGGCGGCGGCACGGAAAGGACCCTGGAGGAAGTCGGCGAGAAATTCGGCGTCACGCGCGAGCGCATCCGCCAGATTCAAAACCTCGCCCTGCGCAAGCTCCGCAAGATGATCGAAAAACTCGAAACCACCAAAAAATTCCGGGACTGACGCTGCCGCCGACAATCCAACCATCCATCAATCCAATTAGTCCCATGCCCGCCATCACACCCGCCGAAATCGAACGCGCCATCCGCAACGTCCCGGATTTTCCCAAGCCCGGCATCCAGTTCAAGGACATCACGCCCGTGCTGGCCGACGCGCGATTGTTCGCCGGCTCGATTGATCTGCTCACGGAAGGATTCAAGCCCGGCTCGATTGACGCCGTGGTGGGCATTGACGCGCGGGGATTTATTTTTGCCGCCGCCGCCGCCATCAAGCTGCGTGCCGGCTTCGTGCCCGTCCGTAAAAAGGGCAAGCTGCCTTACCAGACCATCGAGGCGGACTACGCCCTCGAATACGGCTCGGCGACCGTGGCCATGCACATTGACGCGCTCAAGCCGGGCGCGCGCGTTTTGCTGATTGACGATTTGCTTGCAACCGGCGGAACCGCCGCCGCCGCCGTTGCGCTCGTCAAAAAGCTCGGCGCGGAAATAGTGGAGATTGGCTTTCTCATCGAATTGAAATTTTTGAATGGCCGCGAAAAATTGAAGGGCCATCCCGTGCGCTCGCTCATTGTTTATTGAGCCGGGCCGCAAACACTTCTATCATCAGCATCCTTGGATCGTGATCACTGTGGCAGAAGCGCCGCCCGGTAGAATTTCCACGGCACGCTGCCGACAAAGTCGGTCTGACTGGCCGTTGACCCGGTGGCCATCACGTTGGGCGAGACACTGATCCAACTGGCGCCAATCAGGTTGGTGGTGGATTGCAGTTCGTAGGTTGCGCCCGCGACGGAACTCCACGCCACGGTGAACACCCGGTTGGTCAGACCATACGATAAAATCACCGGCGCAGGCACGATTGCAACCGGAACGACGGTTATGGCGGCCGTGGCCGTGTCCAAGTGGTTCGATTTGTCGGTGGCTTGAATGGTAAAGCCATCGGTTCCGGCAAAGTTGGTCGCCGGCGTGTAATTGAAACCGCCGTTTGAACTCAAGGCCAGCGTGCCGTTGGTTGGTCCGTTGATCAAGGTCGCGGTCAGATTGGAGCCATAGACATCGGTGTCGCCGCTCAACAATCCCGGATTACCCACGGCCAGCGTCTTGTTTTCGTTCACGCTGTAGTCCTGATTGAGCACCAGCGGGGCCACAACGACATTGCTGACCGAGAAGGTGTAAGCCGTCGGCGAGGCTGTATACGTATCCAGGCAAATCCCGCCGTTCGTAAATGCCGCATGGCCGTCAAACGTGCCTTTGTCCGCGAGATTCGTGATCTGACTGTCGTCGAAATAGGCGAAGACATTGCTGCCCTGAAAGGCCAGTTCGACATTGTGCCAGTTGGTGCCCACGCCGGGAAGCCGCACCAGACTTTCGGCCGTGATAGTCGTCCATGTTTCATGTTTGATAATCTGCAATGTCGCCACTCCGGCGGGCACTCCGTTTGTTGGCCCCCAAGGCGAACCTTCGGGAAACACCCACGCGGAATAATGCGCGCCGGTGACCGGGTTCAGTCGTCCGCCGACGGCCCCGCCCCACGCATTAGTCGTGGAGTAGCGAATCTGCGCCTGCACGGAATAGTCCGTCCAACTGGCATTCTCGTAATAGGCGTAACCGTAATTATTGAAGGCGCTGGTCCCGATCAGCAACTGATTGGTAATACCCCACGTTCCCGCTTGCTCCACCCAAGGATAAATGGAGTTGTTGCCCGGCGGACGCGTGAAGTTGTCGAAATAGAGCGCGCCGGAAGGCATGACCATGATTTCAGCGGTGGCAACACTCGAAGTGCCGTGACCGTCCGTGGCCTGATAGGTGAAACCGTCCATGCCCGTGAAATTAGTTGCCGGCGCGTAGCTGAACCCGCCGTTGTTGGTCAAGGTGACGCTGCCGTCGGCGGGCGCGCCGGCCAATACGGCGGTCAATGGCCCGCTGCCGCCGTAGTCGTTCACCAGAACGCCAGGTTGTCCCACATTCAAGGTCGTGTTGGCCGTCAAGCTGTAAAGATCATTGTTGGCCACCGGCGGTGAATTACTCACGGTGATGAACACCGTCGCCACACCGGATGTGGTCTGACCGTCCGTGCATTGATACGTGAAGCTGTCAGTGCCAATGGAACCATTCGTCGGTATGTAAGTGAATCCACCGTTGTTGGTCAGCGTCAAGCTGCCGTTGGCAGGGTTGCTCACGAGGATGGCGGTCAATGGTCCATTCCCCGTGTCGTTGGCCAGAATCCCCGGCGCGGGCACCTGCAAGGCCGCGTTGTTGGTGGCATTGTAAGTGTCGTTGTTGGCGACGGAAACATTCGTGCTCACGATCACGTTGTCCACCGACAGCGTGTAAGGATTCGAGGCCAGCGTCCACAGGTTCAGACCAATGCCACCGCTGGTGTAGGCCGGCTTTCCGTCAATCGAACCGCTGTCCGTTATGTTCGTCACCAGAAGGCCGTCGAAGTAGGTGGAAATATTATTGGTTTGAAATGTCAGCTTCAGCGTGTGCCAACTGGTGCCGATTCCGGGCAGAACGTTGGTGTATCCAAACACCGTGTAATTGGTCCAGTTCGAATACTTGATCAATAGCAACACCGCTTTGCCATTGTGCGGAGAATACTGTTCCGTGGAGCCTTCCGGATATATCCACACGGCATAGTGCGCGCCGGTCACGGGATTCAGCCGCCCCAAAATCCCCGCGCTGGACGCGCTGATCGAAGAAAATTGAATCTGCGCCTGCACCATATAATTCGACCAACTCGCATTTTGATAATAGGTGTAACCGTAACTGTCGGTGGGGCTGGTGCCGGTCATCAAATGATTGCTGATGCTCCAGTTGCCCTGCACGAAGCCGCCATCAAACATCCGCACCCACGGGAAGATCGGACCGCTGTTGGTCGGGCGGAAAAAATTGTCGTAGAAAAGTTCGCCCGGCGCCAGGACCATTATGTCCACAGTCACGACGCTGGAAGTCTGCGAACCATTCTTCGCCCGATACGTGAAGCCGTCCACGCCGGTGAAGTTGTTCGTGGGTGTATAAACAAAGGCGCCATTCGTATTCAAAGTCAGCGTGCCGTTCGCCGCTCCATTGACCAGGATGGCCGTCAACGCTCCGCCGGTGTCGTTGGTCAACACCCCCGGTGCCGGTACGGTCAAGGCCGATCCCTCCGGCGTCACATAGAAATCATTCGTTGCCGTCTGGCCTTGAACCGAATACAGGGTGCCGATCACAAACAATGCGATGAGCACCCGCGATTTCATCCACGCCATTCCGGTCAAGTAATGCATATTTTTAACAGCCAAAAACAATATGAAATAGTGGCACAAAGCCCATGCAAACGAAAGAATAACCCACACCAAACCATGTGCCATCATTGTTGAATTGTCCGTGCAATTGGGATTATGCCGTTCACAAACTATCAAGGTAGGGATGGCGCGCTGCGCTGTCCCCGTCGCCGAGCGCAGCCTTAGGCGACGGAAAAACGGAGCGTTTACCACGTTCGTTCCGTCCTGCCGGACGGGGACGCCGCAGCGCGGCGTCCCTACCACCCGAAAAGTTTGTCAAAGACATAACCCCGCGTGCAATGCCAATTGTTTGCCAAAGATGCAAAACGGCATAATTCCGCCCGCTCCGGTTTTGCGATTGAACAAGCCGCACCATGCCATCTGCTGTCACGAGCGCGATTCCGTTTTCCAAAACTTCATTTCCCGTTATACTGGCGGCGATGCACTGGCTGCAAGCACTCGACACCAATCTGTTCCTGTTCGTCAACCGGTCGCTGGTCAATCCGGTTTTCGACTGGCTCATGCCGGTTTTGAGCGGCAACAGTTGGTTCATCCCGCTCGCCGTCGCCACTGTCGTCGCCGTTTTGTGTTTCGGCAATGCCCGCGCGCGGCTGTGCGCGCTGATGATTTTTCTCGTCGTTGCGCTCGGCGACTCGCTCGTCACCAATACCATCAAACACGTCGTCGCCCGACCGCGCCCGTTCGTCACCTTGCCCGAAGCGCGGCTGTTCGGCACCGTCGGCAACGGTTATGTCCCGCCGGCCACCAATGGCAGCGGCATGGACATGGCCGCCAACACCGGCAGCCGCAACAGCATTCCGTCATCACACGCGGCCAACTGGTTTGCGATGACGATGGTGATGTTTCTTTTTTACCGCCGGAGTTTGTGGTTCATGCTGCCGCTGGCATTGGGAATTTCATTCTCGCGCATTTACAACGGAGTGCATTATCCAAGCGACGTTCTGGCCGGCGCGATTCTCGGCGTGGGTTACGGCGTCGCGGGAATCGTCATCCTGCAAACTCTGTGGGACTGCATTGGAAAAAAATGGTTCCCGCTCTGGCATGCACGGGTGCCAACGTTGTTGAAGCCGGAAGTCGGGAATCAAAATCCGCCCGTTCAACCATCAACTATCAACTCTCAACCCTCAACTACAGACTCCCACTGGCTCCGCCTCGGCTGCTTTTTGATTTTCGTGATGCTGATAGGCCGATGGCTTTATCTCGCGAGCGGCACGATTGATCTGGAAAAGGACGAAGCCTATCAATGGATTTGGTCGAAGCATCTTGCGCTATCGTATTACAGCAAGCCGCCGGGCATAGCATTCATCCAATTCATCGGCACGCATATTTTTTGGGACACACAATTCGGCGTCCGGTTTTTCTCGCCGCTGTTCGCCGCGATTTTGAGCCTGATGACACTGCGGTTTGTCGCCCGCGAAATCGGCGCACGCCAGGCATTCTGGCTGTTACTCATCGTCACCGCCACGCCGTTGCTGGGCGTCGGCACGATTTTGATGACGATTGACCCGCCGCTCGTGCTCTGCTGGATGTGGGCGCTCATCGCCGGCTGGCGCGCGGCGCAACCGGGCGGAAAAATGCGCGACTGGCTCGTCGTTGGCCTCGCGATGGGGCTCGGCTTTCTCTGCAAATATACCGCCGCCGTGCAACTCGTCTGCTGGATAATTTTCTTCGCGCTCTCACCAGTGACACGCGTCCATTTGCGAAAACCCGGCCCGTGGCTCGCGCTTTTGATTTTTCTGGCTTCCACCACGCCCGTCATCATCTGGAACGCGCAACACGGCTGGATCACCGTCACGCACGTCGCCGGCGACGCGGGAATGCACTCACATTGGCAGCCGACGCTGCGCTATTTTTGGGATTTTCTGTTCACGCAAGCCGGCCTGTTGAATCCAATTTTCTTCATCGGCGCGATGTGGGCGATGTTCGGCTTCTGGAAATCCCGCTGCGAACGTCCGCTGTGGCTCTATTTTTTCTGCATGAGCGCGCCGCTGTTCTTCGGCTACTGGCTTTACTCGTTTCACTCGCGCATCCTGCCGAACTGGCCCGTGGCCGCCGTGCTTCCGATGTTTTGTTTGATGACAGCTTTCTGGAACGAGAAATTTTGCGCCGGTTCGCGCTGGATCAAACCGGTCTTCGCCATCGGCCTTGCGCTCGGATTTTTCGCCGTGACGCTCATGTATCAAAGCAATTTGATTGGCAAAATCGCCGGCCATCCCTTGCCCGGTGAAAAAGACCCGCTCCGCCGCGTGCGCGCGTGGCAGCCGACCGCCGCGCTCCTCGAAACCGCGCGCGAAAAACTGGAGGCCGGGGGCAAACCCGCGTTCATCCTCACCGATCAATACGGCATCACCGGGATGTTTTCGTTTTACATTCCGCAAGCCCGCGCCGCGCTCAAGACCAGCCCGCTCGTTTATTGCCTCGATTCCGACGAGCCGGCGAACCAGTTTTTTTTCTGGCCGGACTATAATTACCGCGCCCATCGTCAGGGGCAAAATGCGATTTTCATCAGCGAACTCGACACCTATCCGCTCGAATCCGGCTGGCTGGGAAAATGGCTCGCGCAGGAAAAGGTGAATTACGGCGAAATCCCGCCGCCGATGCAAATCCCAACGCGCGTCGCCGATGAATTTGCCTCCGTCACCGACCTCGGCGAATCCGAAATCAAACTCGGCGACCGTGTCTTCCGCCGCGTGCATCTCTGGGCGTGCTACAACTTGAAATGAGAAGTTCTGCCTCGTTCTCGTCCTCATCCTCATCCTCGATTGAAACGGTTCGAGGACGAGGACGATTGAAGAGCGCAGCGACGGAAATCTGCCTGCCCGTCCGCGATTACGATCTGGCGGCGACGCTGGATTCCGGGCAGGCCTTCCGCTGGCAGCGAAATGGAGATTCCTGGACCGGCGTCGTTGGAAAAACTTGGCTGCGCCTGACGCAAACACCTGAAGGAATTTTTGCTGAAACCCATACGCCACAACAAAACTGGAACTGGCTGCGCGACTTTCTCCAGACCGAAATTGAATTGGACGCCATTCTCAAAACTTTTCCCGACGACGAACCGATGCGCCGCGCCGTCGCTGCCTGCCACGGACTCCGCGTTTTGCGGCAGGATCCGTGGGAATGTCTCGCGTCGTTCATGATGTCCTCCACGAAACAAATCGTCCAAATCCGGCAGATAGTCGCCCTGCTCTGCGAACGCTTTGGCGAATCCGTCATGTGTCCGCCCGTGATGGGTAGCACAGGCCTCCGGCCTGTCGTTTCGGGCGTCGCGCCCGAAACCGTCGGGAGATGTGGACAGACTTTAATTCGGGCGGACAACCAGCAGCGGGCAATCTCGGATGAAATTCGGCGCGACGCCGGATTTGACGGGCGCGACGCCCGTGCTACCCATTGGAAAACTTTTCCCACATCATACCGTCTCGCCGCCTTGCCAGAAAAGGAACTGCGCGATTGCAAAATGGGTTTTCGCGCGCCCAACCTGCTCGCCGCCGCGCGGCAGATTGCCGATGGAAAATTTGACCTCGAAAAAATCCGCCGGCTGGATTACGCCGAAGCCCGCGCGGAACTGATGAAACTGCGCGGCGTGGGCGGGAAGATTGCCGACTGCGTTCTGCTGTTCGCCTACGGATTTGATTCCGCGTTTCCCGTGGATGTCTGGATTGAACGCGCGCTGCAACGGCTTTATTTCCCGCGCCGCCGCGCCAGCGAGCAATGCCTGCGCCGCTTTGCCGCCACGCATTTCGGCCCGCACGCCGGTTACGCCCAGCAATATCTTTTTCATTACATCCGGACGAAATTGAAATAGCTTTTGCTTGATAAAAATTTGCCGGTCAACTTTCATAAGCCCTGATGAAAGCTGAAATTGCAAAAATCAATCATGCGCGCGAATGTGCATGGATTGCGGCTTAATAAAAATGTTAGCTGACTTTGCACGCGATGAGTGATTCTCGACCAGACCAGACTCCAAAGACGCAGCCTGCTTCTGCTGGCGGTCCGCCACGACCGCCCAATAAGACCGCACGAGGATTAGGCGACGGATTTCCAGATGACTTCTTTGGGCCAGGAGTGGATATAGTTGACCTACAGGCGCAAGACCGCTGGCAGGCTATTGAGGAGTTGATAAGTCACTTCGTGACTACTCGTAAGATTCAGTCTCAGCATAGAGACTCACTCGCAGAGAGCATCAAGAAGCGTGAGTTGTCGATGAGCATAGGTATCGGGTTTGGCATTGGTATTCCCCATGCCTCTACGACATTGGTATCTGAAGTGGTAGCGGTAGTCGGGCGTTCCCGAAATGGAATTCAGTTCGATGCCCTTGACAGTAAGCCAGTCCATTTGGTGTTCTTGTTTTTGGTGCCGGCAGGCCAGTTCCAGAAGCATGTTCACGTGCTTGCGAATATCGCGAAGTTGCTTCATCGGCAGGACTTTCGCGATGGGTTATCGGATCGTTTCATGTAGGGCATGAAGAAATCGGCTAATATGTAAATAGACTGCATATTTTCTTCGCCTCCTTCGCGACCTTCGCGCGACGCAAAATGAAAATTGAAACCATCCTGACGCCGGCGGAATTGCCCGCGCTCGCCCAACGCGATTTGCGCGCGACCGCGTGCGTCGTGTTCGACGTGCTGCGCGCGACCAGCACGTTTGTGACCGCGCTGCACCACGGCGCCAAAGCCATCATCCCCGTCAGCGAAATCGCCGAGGCGCTGGCCTTCAAAAAAGCGGAAAGCGGAAAGCGGAAAGCGGAAACTATTTTGCTCGGCGGCGAGCGCAACGGCGTCCGCATTTCCGCAAATGGAATTGATTTCGACCTCGGCAATTCGCCGCGCGAATACACGCCGGAAAAAGTGCGCGGCAAAACCATCGTCTCCACGACCACAAACGGCACGCGCGCTTTGCGCGCCTGTGTCGGCGCAAAAACAATCCTGGCCGCGGCGTTTTTGAACTTGAACGCGACGGCGGAATTTCTGCGGCGGGAAAATTCCGAAAACATCCTGCTCGTCTGCGCCGGCACGCGAGAGAACGAGGCGCTGGAAGACGTGCTGGCGGCGGGCGCGTTGTGTGAATTGCTGGCAGGGTCATCGCGCTGCGATGACCGGACGGCGCAGCGCGCCGTCCCTACCCAATTTTCTGATTCCGCCGAGATCGCGCGCCGTGCTTACTTGCAGGCAAAGTCAGATTTGGCAGGAGAAATTCTTCGACACTCGGAAAATGCCCAACGTTTGCTGGCGATTCCCGAATTACGCGACGACATTCCCTTTTGTCTGCAACACGACACGCACCCGCTCATCGCGAAAATGGAAACGGACGGCGTGATTCGCCGCCAATAATATTTCGCCGTTTTTGTCGCGCGCGAAAAATTTTTCATTAGACTCCTGCGCGTGGCAAACCCGTTCATCCATTGGATTGAAGCCAAAGGTGTCTTTGCGCCGTGGCTGTTTCTCGCGCTGTTTCTCGTGGCGTCGTTCCTGATGATCTGGCGGCTGGAGGTTTTGAGCGCCAGAGGCTTTGAAGGCACGGTGCTTGGCACGCTGGTCATGCCGTATTGCACGGGGCTGGGCAACCTCATCTTCGCCTTCATCCTCGGCCGTCACGGCGGCAGCGGCGCGGACGTGATGACGAACTCGCTCGTCAACAACATCACCAACATGACGCTCGTGCTCGGCCTGCCGACCATCATCTGGGGGATGCGCCTGAAGCCCGCGCAAAAGCAAAGTTCGTCGAAGAAACAATCCAAGGGACAGGGCAAAACTTACGAGCTGAACCGGCTTTCGCTGCTGCTCACGCTGATGGCGATTTTGTTTTTCACCGGCGCGGTCTGGGCGCTGGGCCGCGACGGACGGATTGTTTTCAACGAGGGATTGGTGCTGGTCGGGCTTTTTTTGTTCTGGCAGTGCTTCCACGTTTTTGACGTGCTGAAAAACAACGTGCGCGAGGGCAAATCGCTCGGCTGGACGCTGCCGTTCGATCTGGCGCTGCTCGGCATCGGCGCGTATGGCATTTACGTGAGCACGGACTGGCTCGTGAACTGGATTTCCGGCATTCACACCGGCTTCATCAGCGTGAAATACCTGGGCTGGTTGAGCGGCTGGCTGATGGTGCTGCCGAACGCGGTGCTGGCGCTTTACTACGGCTGGAAAAAACAGCCGGAGACGGTCTATACCTCGCAAATCGGCGACGCGCACGTCTCGATTCCGCTGTGCATCGGCATTTACGCGCTCTACCACACGATGGCCGTGCCGAAATTTTTTGAACTCGCCATGTTCATTCTGCTTGGGGCGACGCTGCTGCATTTTTTATTCGTCGCGCTGTTCGGACAGTTGCCGCGGATTGTGGGCTGGATTCTCGTGGCGGCTTACGGCGTTTTTCTCTACGAAGGGCTGCTGGGCTGAAAATTCACAGCAGTTGGAGTTCAAGCTTTAGCTTGCCGCCGGAAAACAAGCTGAAGCTTGAACTCCAGCGTTCACGCTGACTGGCCCGGAGATGATCAAAAACAATCCAGCCAAGGACCACCCACGGCGGGATCAGCAGGATGTAGAACCAGTCGAGCATCAGGGATCGGGTTTGCGCATCCAAGGCAAGCCGGTTGCTGGATCAATGTTCGTGTCGGCATCCGAAGAGTTGGTCAACTGACGACGCAATACCGAAAAATAATCATCATGGAGATGCACTTTGTCCACGACGTATGTGAGGTTTTCGTAGACATTAGTGAGGATCGCGACCGTTTTGGTGTCCTCATCCATCAAATATCGATTATCATCTTTCAATTCAGCCACATTGCTTTCAAGCATGGACATTCGCGCCTCCATCGCGGCAATTTTGGGATCGGGCGACGGTGGTTTTGAGCAGCCACAGAGCAATGCGGCGGCGAGGAGGACGATGACGGCTTTCATGTCTTGCCCTTCTCAATGCGTTTCAAAATTTCTTCCACGGCCTTCAGATGCTCCCGGCCCGCAACTAATTCAACGATTCACGACTCGCGGGCTTGATGCTTTTGAGAAAAAACGCCGTGTCGCTGGCCAACAGCGGCTTCTCGCGCACCTTGTCGCTCAACTCGGCGAACGGCACCTGCGCACCGAGCCAGCGCGGGTTCTTGGTGATTTCGTCCATCGTCTCGGTCGTGTTGTTGCAAATGAGATAAAAGCCGCCGCCCAGGACCATGAACGCCTCGAAGTTCGTGCCGGCGGCCTGCCGCGTGAACGCAAAATCGCCGTGGCCGTAATTCGCGTCCAGCATTTCCGTCCGCAACGCGCCGAGATCCTTCGCAAAATTCTTCAGGAAGTCGTCATTGCGCGGGCCGGTGTATTTGATGATGCGCGCCTTGTTCTCCACCAGCGAGACAATCGCCCATTCGTCGAACACCACGCCGCCGTAGAGCGCGTCCATCTGGCCCGCGCACGCCGCGATCCGGTTTATCATTTCGTCCAACGTCATGGTCGTTCCGCAAAGCAAAAGCGATGTCCGCGCGCATGGCAATTCTAAAATCAACAAATTTGTCACCGGAGCGCGGCGTTCACGCCGCTTCAACTTCCGAATTGAAATCAACGCGCCAATTGTTTCGCACCGTGAAGCGACCTGAAGGTTGCGCTCCAATTTTTTGCGTGTGCCGCCAGCAGGAAATCCGTATCATTTCCGGCCATGAACCCGACCGCAACGTCCCGAAACCAGCCGGCAACCGTTGCCGCCGCAAAAAAACCGGCATGGCCTCACATCGCGCTGACGATTCTGACGGCGGTTTGCTTTCTGGCGGCGATCGGAGCAACGCTTTCAACCGCCAATCTTGCCGAAAAATCAAACTGGCCGGACGCGCTGCTGCTGTTGCTTGCGGCGGCGGGCAGCGTCACCGCGCTGGCACGGCAGTTGCCGCTGCAAAATGTTTTGTCCGCCACGCTCGTGATTGCGCTGATGGGCGGCGCGGCGCACGCCCTGAACGCCGAAAGCAGAATACCTTTCGGCCCGCTTGTGTTCGGCGCGGACATCGGGCCGAAACTTTTCAAAAATCTGCCGTGGGCGATGCCGCTGCTCTGGGTTGTGGCCGTTTTGAATTCGCGCGGCGTCGCGCGGCTGGTGTTGCGACCGTGGCGCAAGATGAAAACCTACGGCTACTGGCTCATTGGGATCACGGCGGCGCTGGTCGCGCTGTTTGACCTTGCGCTCGAACCGTTTGCTTCGCACGTGAAACATTACTGGCTCTGGACGCCGACGAAATTTCCGCTCGCGTGGTTCGGCGCGCCGCTCGTGAATTTTCTGGCGTGGGTGTTTGTGACGCTGCTGATGCTGGCGTTCGTCACGCCGACGCTGATCAAAAAGCAGCCCGGCCCAAGGAGCGTGCCGGATTATCACCCGCTCGCGGTCTGGCTCGGCGGCATTTTACTGTTCGCCGTCGCCACCGCGCTGAACGGGCTTTGGGCGGCAACGGCGGCGGACGCGGCCATTGGAATTGTCACGGCGGTTTTTGCGATTCGCGGCGGACGGTGGTGAAACGGCGAAACAAATGTCCATCCTTGGAAACTTGACAGCGTCTTTTGGTTTGTGTAATTTGCTATCAAATTGATAAACTCAAATGAAAACGCTTTTGATTCGAGAAATCCCGGATGAAATCCACGACTCGCTGGTTTTGGAGGCGGAGAGCAACCGGCGCAGCAAAGAGAAGCACGCGCTCTTTTTGCTTGAGACGGCATTGTCCCAACGGGCGGCGGACACTTGCGGGGAATTGCTGGATCGCCTCTGGTCTGAACCTGCCCCGAACGTTGATGTAAAGGAAATTGAGTCCTATCTGGCGACGCGCGGACGCCGTTCAAAGCGGCCATGATTGCGGACACCACTTTCGTCAGCGACCTTTTGAAGGAACGGCGGCGCAACACGCCCGGCGCGGCCACGGCGTTGCTGAAAGCGCACCGTGAAAGCATCCGAACCACCATCATTACAGCAGGAGAACTGGCGGTGCTGTTCAAAACCTCGGCGGCGGCGTGGGAATGGCTGGCCAAATGGAAAATTTACCAGCTTCATCCGGACATCGCGCGGCAGGCGGCGGACATTGATCGCGCGTTAAGAGCGTCCGGCGCGCGACTGGGGGAAAATGACAATTGGATCGCTGGCTTTGCTGCTTACTATCGTGAACCCGTCATCAGCCACGATGCGTCTTTTGACCGCGCGCCCGGCGTCCGGCGCATCGCCTATTCGCGCTAAAACTTCTTGCGCGCCACCGCGCTGAACGGGCTTTGGGCGGCAACGGCGGCGGACGCGGCCATTGGCATGGTCACGGCGGTTTTTGCGATTCGCGGCGGACGGTGGTGAAATTCTTTTTGAAAAGTGTTTCGCGGGAAAAATTCCAGAGCGGTATCTGCTTATTTTCTCCAAACACGATACAAATCGTTAAAAGCTTTATTCATGCTAACATCAAAAACTTCTTCTTTATTTTGTTTTGGATGCCAAACTTTGATGTGCAAATTTTCACCGTCTCGTTTCAAAAGCACAACTCGATTAAAATCCGAGTCTACAACTGGTTTTTGCTCAAACATTTCTGTTTTACCTAAAACAACTCCATCCTCATCCACTATATTGGCTTGAGTATGTCCAGAAGGACCAACCCCTCCAATTACACTTGAATACAAAATCCAAACCTTGCCATCAACCAATTGAGCCGCTTCCAAACTGATAATATCGCCCTCCACTTTTACTGTGCGAGGCTCGCCACCTCGTTGAAGATTCCAAGTGGTAAATTGATGCCAACCGATTCCCTTTTTAGTTTGAATTGCTATCGTTTTCAAATCATTGCCGACAGCTGCAATTTGTTCTAACTCCAATCTATTAGTCCAAAATTCACAAAGAATGTCAGCACATTGCACGGCAGATTTTAAGGATGTTGGCTCTAGCGTATTCGCGCCCAGCACAAATGGCTTATCACTACAACCGACGATGGTTTGACAGTTAGGCGGAAGACAAAACCGGTCGGCTACAAATTGCCCGCTACTTCCTTGATAATTTTGTTGTTGTGAAATTTGAGCGTGGTTTGCAAGTGAATACTTTTTTACAATATGGTTCTTTGTAATGGATAAATATGCCTCCGTGGAACACAGCCGATTAGCAAAACCGTTCCATTCATCTTGATCACCACTGGAGTCGCGTTTTCCAACTAATGTTAAATTCATTTTTCCAGCGTTTGTTAAATCGCATACCCCCACACCAAATGCCTGATTAAGTATTTGGGGTGTAATACCGTGATGCCAATAACCGTAATCAAGTTCTCGATCTGCATTTAACAATAGAACCAACTGATCATTTCTAATTACAGCATCAATGACATTCGTGTTTTTGAGAACCGTCGAACAACCTGCCAGTAATCCGCAAAGCAAAATTAAAATAATGTATTGGGTAATTTTCATTTTGAAGAACAGGCTTCTATTTCTTCTCCGCCTTCCCGTCAAGTTGCGTTTCATTGCGCCTTGAAATTTTCAACCGCGCGACGCGTGGGCCGTCCATTTCTTCCACGCGCAATTCAAAACCGCCGACCGTCACCGTGTCGCCGGCCTTCGGAAATCCGCCGAGCTTCTGCGTCACCCAGCCGCTCGCGGTCGCCACGCCCTCATCGTGCGGCACTTCGCCGATGATTTTTTCCAGTTCGTGCAGCGGCAGCGTGCCGGTGAGTTCCCAGACGTTCTCGCTCTTGCGCACAAACTGCGTCGCCTCCGAGTCGAACTCGTCCTGAATCTGGCCGACGAGCGCCTCCAGCGCATTTTCCAGCGTCACGATGCCGAGCGTGCCGCCGTATTCGTCCACGACGACGGCGAAATGCAGCTTCCGTTCGAGAAACCGTTGCAGCAATTTTTCCAGCCGCGCAGTTTCGGGAACATAAATCAACTTGCGCGCCGCCGACAGCAAATCCGCGCCCGTCTTCGCCTTGTCGCGCTGCGCGTAAAGGTCCTTGATGTGGACGACGCCGAGCGTCTTGTCCAGATCGCCGTGCTCGCAAAGTGGGAAGCGCGAGTAGCGCGTCTTTTCCGCAAGCGCGAGACATTCGGCAATCGTCGCGCTGGAATTGAACGCGGCGATTTCCTGACGCGGGCGCATGACTTCGCGCGCGGTGCGATGCCGCAAATCCAGCGCGTTCAAAATCAGGTTGCGCCGGTCGGGCGAGCTTTGCGCCGATGCCAGCACCACGCGCAATTCCTCCTCCGAGTGCGCACCGCCGGCCACCGCGTCCGGCTCAATGCCGATTTGTTTGAGGAGCAGCCGCGCCGCAAAGTTCAGCATCCGGTTGAACGGATACAGCGCGAAGTAAAACCAGTTCAACGGCCGCGCCGCCCAGAGCGCGACGGGCAGCGGCTTTTGAATCGTCAGCCATTTCGGCGCGAGTTCGCCCGCCGTGATGTGCAGAAACGTCAGCGCGCTGAAGCCGACGGCGAAGGAAATCGAGTGCTGCCAGACTTTGGATTCGATGCCGAGCGAAACCAGCAGCGGTTCGAGCATCGTCGTGAACAGCGGCTCGCCAATCCAGCCGAGGCCGAGGCTCGCCATCGTGATGCCAAGCTGCGTCGCGCTCAAGTAGGAATTCAAATTGCGGACGATGTGCCGGGCCGTCCGCGCGCCGCCCTGCTTTTTTGCGACGAGCGCGTCCAACTGCGTCTCGCGGACGCGGACGAGCGCGAACTCGGCGGCGACAAAGAATCCGTTCAGCAGCACCAGCACGAGCACCGTGAGGATTTTCAGCGCGCTTAAAATGACGGCATCCCAGTTCATTTCATAATTTCATTTCACCGAACATCACCTTCAAAATGTCTTCTGAACTCACGACGCCGATTTCCACGCGGTTGCGCGCCAGGACAATCGCCAGCCGTTGCTCGACGCGCTGCAACAGCCGGAACGCCACGTCGAGCCGGATGTTTTCGTTCACGAACACCGCCGGCGTCATGTGCGCCGAGACGGGTTTGTCCAAATCCAAATCCTCGCGGAACAGCAGCGGCCCGATGGCGAGCAATCCGGCGACGCGGCGTTTGCCATCACGCGTTTCCCAGACTGGAAAGCGCGACAAGTGGCGTTCGCGCGCAAGCGTCAGCACTTCGCGTAACGGCGTTTGCACTTCGACGGCGACGACCTTGCCCAACGGCGTGGCGATTTGCCCGACGTTGAAGTTTTGCAAGTCGAGCACGCGGTTGACCATCGCGTATTCGTCGCTGGTCAACGCCTGCGCCGCTTCCTGCATCACCGCGCGCATTTCTTCGCGGTTGCCGAAAAGTTGCCCCTTGAACGCCGCCCCGCCCGTCCAACGCAAAAGCGTGCGCGACACATCTTCCAGCGGCAGCACCACGAGCATCAGCGCCCAATGCACAAAGCGAAAAATCCGCGCCGCCGAGAGGCACATCCGGTTCGGATGCGCGCGGAACAGCATCTTCGGCAGCAGATCGAAGAATGAGTAAAACAAAAAAACGGCGGCGGCGAACAGAGCGAGGATCAAAGCGCGGTCGCCGAGAAACCATTCATGAAGTTTCGCGAGCGTGAAACCAAGAATCAGAAAATTTGCCAGCGTATTGCCGACGAGAATCGTCCAGAGAAACCGCTCCGGGTTTTCCAGAAAGCCGTGGAGCAGTTTCGCCGACGGATTGCCTGCGCGCGCCAGCCGCCGTACGCGCAGCCGGTTCAGCGCAAACACGCCCGCTTCCATGCCTGAAAAAAGGAATGAAAAAATCAGGCACAGCGCCAGCGCGAACAGATTCCAGATGTCCGGGTTCATTTTATTTTCACAATCAGCAATTCCTTCACGCGCCGTTCGTCCGCAACTTGCACGGTTAGTTTCAAATTGGAAAAATTCGCGGACTCATTTTTTTGCGGCACAACGCCGAGCAAGTAACAAAGCAAGCCACCCATCGTCTCGACCTCGGCAACTTCCGGCAGCGCGGGAAATTCGCGCCGGAAATCGTCCAGCCGCATCGTGCCGCTCACGCGCCAGCGGCCCGGCGCGAGCTTTTCCATAACGAAACCTTCCGGCTGCGACGCAACGCGGATTTTACCGACGAGTTCGCCGAGGATGTCCTCCATCGTCACCACGCCCGACACGCCGCCGAATTCATTCAGCACAATGGCCAGGCCGCGATGCTGCTTCTGCAAACTTTTGAACAGATGGAGCAGGTTCATCGCCTCCGGCACAAAGGATGGAAACTCGATCACCTCCGCCAGATCAATCTTCGGGTCGAGCAGCAGCGCCCGCGTGTTCAAGATGCCGACGATGGTGTCCGGCGTTTCGTCGTAAATCGGCAGCCGCCGGTGCTTGAATTTTTTCGCCGCCGCGATCATTTCCTCCACCGTCGCGTCGTCAGAGATGCACGACATCGTCGCGCGCGGGCGCATCACGTCGCGCGCCGTGTGTTTGTCGAGGCCGATGATTTGCAGGATGATTTCCTTTTCCGATTCGTCGAGCGTCCCCTGCTCGTAGGCCATGTCGAGCAGTTCCTGATACTCCGCCTCCGTCAATGCCGCCGACGGCGCGCCCGCCTCGCGCGACGCGGCCATGCGCAAAATCGCCGCGTTCGTCCATTGCGCCGCGCGATGGAGCGGCTTGGAAATGAATTCAAAAACGAACAGCAGCCAGCCGACGCGCAACGCCCAGCGTTCCGGCTGCCGCACAGCGAGCGTCTTGGGAAACACCTCGCAGCCGATGAGCACCAGCGCCGCCAGCGCGATCATCGTGAGCGCCAGCGCCCAGTGCGCGTCGAAGACCATCCGCAATGCGGCGGCGAGGATGGCGGCGTTGGCGAACGTGGTGCCCAGCGCGAGCGTGGCGAGCAGGTCTTGCGGACGCGCGAGCAGTTGGGAGACGAATTTGCCCGCGAACGGATGTTTTTCAACCAACTGCCCGACCTGCCATTGGCTCAAGGAAAACAAGGCGGTCTCCGCCAGCGCGAAAAAGAAACTCGCGCCCGCGAAGACCAGAATCGCCGCCACCATCGCCTGTTCCATGCGCGGAGTGTGGCGGAAAATGGGCGGGGGAAAAAGGAGAAACGTTTGACGCAAATTGTGCGAATCAACGCGCGGTCGCAGATTCCGGTGTCAATATTTTTTGTGTTTAAGCGTTAGGCCATAAAACTGGCCATCCACCGCAAAGATGACTGAATTGTGTGAACGATGACTGGCAATGTCTGTGAGATGTCCGTTGGAATTAGTGGGTGACAGATACAAGTTCACGTAGAAATTATCATTGGTTAGAGACTGGGGGTCATACTTAAGAATCTCGGTTAATTGAGTAATGGTTCGAGTAACGGGTTGAATTTGAATGACACATATTTTGCCACCGCCGAGATTTACCCGGTTGCAGCCAGCGGAAAAGATTTCTGGTGGGGTGTTCGTAACTTCGACCGTTCCCAAATCTTTGACTTTGGGTAGATGTTCATCGAGCCATTTCTTAACGGCTTTGAATTTGGTTATCTCCCACTTCACACGTTTATCATAATCGTTGGTGGATTGAAGTGGAGTGAATTGTTCATCGGCGCGAAAATAGATGGCTGCGTCGCCAATGCTTTCACCGTCCGAATTATAAAAAATTTCGACATAGCCAAGGTTGCCGATGGCATTGAAATCCGTGTGTCTTTTATCGGGGGAAAAAGTGTAGCCTGATCGCGCAGACCCATTTTCAGCAAATAGAGGCAGGACACAATCGTCTGGAGGCTTGGCAAGTTTTTGTCCAAACGAACTTGTCACTCCATCAAGTTTGAACAGGCAAATTCGGTAAAGGAGATTGTCGTATTCCGACCGCATTGATTTCATAAATGCACGATCCTGCACGATCAGTCGCGCATCGAGGTTGTCCTTGGAGTAGTCGAGCGGCTGCAAAATTGTCCCGAAAGTTGCGTTGAGAGACCCAACTAAAACCAAGGCGATTGCTATGCGACTTTTCATAAGTAGTTGCGACGCTATTTCAGATATTCTTTCCTTCCAAAATCGCCGTGGCTGCTGCGTAATTTTCCGTGTGCGTCAGGCTCACGAGCAGCCGTTGCGCGCCGCGCGCCGCGAACAGTTCCACGCCCTTGCCGTGCAGCACCACGAAGGGTTCGCCGGATTCCTTGCGGCGGATTTCCACGTCCTGCCAGCCGAGTTGCGCGCCGATGCCCGTACCGAACGCCTTGGAGACCGCTTCCTTCGCCGCGAAGCGCGCCGCCAGAAACGGCGCGGGCTTCCGGTGCGACAGGCAATACGCGATTTCGTCCGGCAGCAAAATCCGGTTCACAAACTTCCCGCCGAATTTTTCAAACGACGACGCAATGCGCGCCACTTCGATGATGTCAATGCCCGTGCCGAGAATCATTTCCCCGATTTTCAACGGGGTGAGGTTGCCGCGTCAATGCCCTAGAACAAAAATCCGACTGTCAATGTCGCGCGTATCCGGCTTAACTCGTGGCAAATCTATGAAACATTCTCTCCCGCTCACATTCTGCCTGCTCGCGCTCATCGCCGTCACCGGCTGTTCGACAACCGGCCAAACCGAAAACAAATCGAATCCGATTTCTCTTTTCGACGGCCAGACGCTCAACGGCTGGATTCAGCAGCAAAACAACGCCGCGACTTTTGGCGGCGGCGACATCACCGATTTGGCCGCCTTCGCCAAAAAACTCACGGACAAACCAGACGCCGTGTCTGTGTTCTTGAGCGGACAACTCGACGAGACGGTCAAAGCTGACCTCGTCGCTGTTTCCCCCGCTAATACAAACACCAAGGCGTTGAAATCCGCGCTGTCGAAAAATCTCAACAAGATTGTTTCCGGTGCGTCTGTTTATGACGACGCGCGTTTTCAAAATGTCCAGTTGCAGTCTGAAACCAAAGAGCTTCTCGGAAAAAATCCCCAAGGACAGGAACTGGCGCGGCTCAATAAGCTGCTCATCGAAGATGCTTATCCAAACGAATTATCGCCGAACGCCTCGACCGCGTGGATCGTCAAGGACGGCGCGATGGCCAGCACGGGCGCGGGGCGCGGAACCATTTACACGGCGAACGATTACAGTCATTACCGGCTGATGTTCACGATGCGGCACGTTTCGGGGAAGCCGGATCATCAGGCGTGCGTTTTGATTTTTTGCACGCGACCGAAGGACGTCGAGAAGCCGCTCGACGCGCTCGGCGGAATCCAATTTCAAGTTCCCAACGGCGGACATTGGGATTATCGCCCGGGCCACAACAACGGCGGCAGCGGAGAATTCACGACTCCGACGAAGACGAAATACGATGTCCACGAATGGAGCCAGGTTGAAATTCTGGTGGACGCCTCGAAAGGCACGGCGCGCATGGCCGTCGCACAACCGCCCGGCAGCAAGGCGGTCGAGAATCTGGATTTCAACGTTCCCGAAGCCGGCAAGACCGGGCCGGTCGCGTGGCAGATGCACAACGGCGGCTTGTTCGACGAATACAAGGACGTGACGATTGAAGTGGACCCAAAGGTGGATGATTTGATCACGGTCAAATAATCACCCGCGATAATTTTTCATCAGGGCCAGCATTTCTTTGACGGCGGTATCCAAACCCGTCATCACCGCGCGGCTGACAATGCTGTGGCCGATGTTCAATTCCACCAAATGAGGGACGCGGCAAAGCACCGGCAGATTTTCGTAATTCAATCCGTGCCCGGCATTCACCTTCAAGCCGAGCGCGTGCGCCTGCTTCGCACCGGAAATCAGGCGCTGCAATTCCGTTTCCGCTTTCCGCTTTCCGCTTTCCGCTTTTTGAAATTCTTCCGCAAACTGGCCGGTGTGTAATTCCACGAACTGGCCGCCGGTGCGTGCGCTGGCTTCAATCTGCTTTTCATCCGGCGCGATGAAGAGGCTCACTTCGATACCCGCGTCGTTCATTTTCTTGCGCGTCTCGGTCAAAGATTTTTCGGCGGTGACCACATCCAATCCGCCTTCGGTCGTCACTTCCAATCGCCGTTCCGGCACGATGCAGACGATGTCCGGTTTCAGTTTCAACGCGATGGCGATGATTTCCGGCGCATTGGCCATTTCCAGATTCAGCCGCGTCCTGGCTGCTTCGCGCAATTTCCAAACGTCGCGGTCCTGAATGTGCCGCCGGTCCTCGCGCAAATGCGCGGTGATGCCATGACAGCCCGCCGATTCGCAAATGATCGCAGCGGCCACCGGATCGGGTTCGCCAAATCCGCGCCCGCGATAGCGCGCCTCGCGAATAGTCGCAATGTGGTCAATGTTGACACCAAGTTGGAGCATAAATTCAGTGCGTCGCCAGTGGAGCCGGCGCGGGCGCGGGCGGGCCGCCGGGAATTTGCGGATGCGGGTGTTTGAAGTTCAGCGGTTTGCGCGGCGGCAGTTTCAAATTGCAGATGGGAAAATCCGGCGCCTCGAGCCAGCTTCCGAGCGCGAGCAGTTCAATCGCCGTCAAGCCGCTAGGCGAGGTGCGAACGAAAGCCAGTTCATTCGGCGCGGTTTGGCTGACTTCCGTGACGTTATAGCCGAGCGCCGGCCCAATGCGGTCGAGCCACTTGCCGGCGGCGGATTGCGTGTCAAATTGCCGGTGCATTGTGACCATGAGCAGGAGCTGGGTCAGTTGCGGCAGTTGTTTCAGACGCTCGGTGGAATTTTCCCAATGATAATAGACCAGATCCGGCTGGTTCAATTGCGTGAACAGTTCCGGCGGCAGCGGCTGCGCGCGCGGTATATTCGGAAAGAAGCCGCCGAACAAAAAATCGCCCGCCGGCCCGTGCAGCGCCTGCATGAACGGCGAAAAAAACGGCAGACCGGTGAAGGAAATCCGGTTGTTCGTCATTTCCAGCGTGATTGGCGAAAGAAACGCTCCCGGCGCGCTGGCGTTGAAGACACCGGAAAGTTTGGCGTCAATTTGCGCAAGCGCGGCTTTGCCGTCCGGCACCGGCCGGGCGGCGAAGGTCTGAAAGGGAATTAGCGGCAACGCCCAGATGAAAAGCTGGTCTGCCGCCGGCTGAACATCAAACCGCCGCTCCCAGCTTTGCCGCTCTAGCCATGGTGCAACGCCGCGCACCGCCGTGAAACTCACGAACGGCGCGCGGATGGCGTTGGTCGGCAGCCGCCATTTTTCGAGCGGCGGCAGCGGCTGCGCGAGGGTCAACCTGCCGTCCAGATGCAAATTGTTTTCTCGCCCGATGACTTGCAGGTCAATTTTCGGAAAGTCAAAATTTCCCAGCACGGGAAACCATCGCGCCAGACGGGGCCAGTCCGCGTCCACGCTCAACCAGTAATTTTTCGCAGCCGGCACGGGGCGTTTTTCCGCCTGGATGCGCCGGACGAACTCGTCACTCAACGGAAATTCATTCTGCGCGCAACTCACCACAATCCAGTCACCGGCGCGGACGAACCGGATCAGGTTCGGCGGCAGGTGTTTTTTCAACCGCCAGCCGTCCGAAGTTTTTTCAGCGGACAGATACGTCCACGACTGGGCCACGTCCGCCAGATTTTCCTGCCACAGTTGCGCGCGATCGGCGGCCAGACGGGCCGCAAAGACATATTCCGGCGAGCCGTTGGTCGCGGCACGCACCTCGAAAATCCACTCGGCGCGCAGCAAATCGCCGAGCAGCGGCCGGAAACGTTCCGCCTTGTTCGCCGCGTCCGGCGGCATATACGCCTTCGCCCACGCGAAGGGCGCGCGCGACAACTTGTCGAGCGTCTGCGCCTCCAGCGCTTTTGCTTCGGCGGAACAAAATTCGTTCGTGAACGCGGTGGAATTGGTGTCGGCGGAAATCTGCCCCGCGCCGGCGAAATGAATCCGCGCAATCAAATCCTGCGCCGGCGCCGGCATCGCCATCAGCCCAGCGCCCAGCAAGAAAGCGGAAAAGTTTTTCATCGAGGGGCTTCTCTGTGCCAAATATGACGCCGTTTGGCAAATTCAATTGCGAATCTGATTGCCCGCCGCGCCGAATCTGGTTTTTTATCCGCGTGCAAAAAACCCGCGCCTTCCTGAAATTCTGGCTGCCGGTGCTGATTTGGATGACGCTGATTTTTTCCGCGTCGGCGGATTCCCATTCCTCCCAGCACTCGTCGCGATTTGTTGAACCGCTCCTGCGCTGGTTGTTTCCGCAAATGCCACAGGCGCAAATCGAGGCCATCCACCATATCTTCCGCAAATGCGCGCACCTCGCCGAATACTCCATCCTCGCCCTGCTCCTCTGGCGTGCCATCCGAAAGCCGGAAAAGGGCAATCCGCGTCCGTGGAACTGGACCGAGGCCGGGCTTGCGCTCTCAATCGTTTTTCTCTATGCCGCCAGCGATGAACTCCATCAGGTCTTCGTCCCCACGCGAACGGCGCAAGTCTCGGACGTGTTAATTGACACCAGCGGAGGCGCGACGGCATTGTTCGCGCTGTGGATTTTTGGTCACTGGCGAAAATGCCGGCAAACTCCACCATGAAGCATCCACTGGTCGCCGTCGTTTCGTTTTACGCACTCGGCCTGCTCCTCGCCGAAATTTTCCAACCGCCGCTGGGCGCGCTGTTTGCCATTTCATTCTTTGTCCTCGTCCTCGTCCTCATCATTGAAAAACTTCGCCCGATTCTGGTCTGGCCACTGCTCGTTCTCACCGGCTGGACAAATTTAATTTTTCACACCGCCGTCATTTCACCAAACGATTTGCGCGCCCTGCTTGGCGAAAAAGACGCCATCGTGACGGTGCGCGGCACTTTGGCCGAAACGCCGCACATTAAAATTAACGAACACGACGACGAACAAACCGAACATTCCGTTGCACAAGTCCGCATCACAGAATTAAATCGCGGCGAAAACTGGCAGCCCGCGCCCGGCAAAATCATCGTTATGACCCCAAGCGTGTTGCCGGAAAAGTTCTTCGCCGGGCAGTGGGTCGAAATTTCCGGCATCATCGCGCGACCGCCATTCCCGCTGGCCGGGGGACTTTTTGATTACCGCGATTATCTCCAAACACGCGGGATTTTCTACCAACTCAAAACCAATTCCACCAACGACTGGAAAATTATCGAACCGCATCTGACGACGACGCCATTGACCGACCGGTTTTTGAATTGGTCGAAACACACGCTCGCACTCGGCCTGCCGGTCGAAGACGAACCCTTGCGTCTGCTCTGGGCGATGACGCTCGGCTGGCGAACGGCTTTCACCGGCGACATCGGCGAACCGTTTCTGCGTGCCGGCACGATGCACCTTTTTGCGATTGACGGCCTGCGCATCGCGCTCATTTCGGGAATGCTGGTCGCGCTGCTGCGCGTCCTGCAAGTTGAACGCGCATGGTGCGGCGCGATTGCGATTCCCGCGATTTGGTTTTACACTGCCGCGACCGGCTGGGAATCCTCCGCCATCCGCGCGTCCGTGATGATGACCATCGTTCTCGGAGGCTGGGCGCTCAAACGACCGAGTGACCTCATCAATTCCCTCGCCGCCGCCGCGTTCATCATTTTGCTTGCCGAACCGCGCCAGCTTTTCGAGGCCAGCTTCCAACTTTCATTTTTCGTCATGCTCACCATCGGCCTTTTGCTGCCGCGAATGAATAAAATCTCTGACAGCCTTTTGCGCCACGATCCGCTTTTGCCAAATGATTTGATTCCAAAATGGCGCCGCGTCCTAATTTCATTTTTGCGATTTCTTGCGCGCTATTTTTCGCTTTCGTTCGCCGCATGGGCCGGTTCGATTCCGCTTTCAGCAAAATATTTTCACTTGTTCAGCCCCGTTTCCACGCCTGCGAACATCATCGCCGTGCCGCTCGGCACGCTCGCGCTGATGAGCAACCTCGGCGCGCTCGTCTGCGGCGCCTTTTTTCCGTGGGCGACGGAATTTTTCATGTCCGCGATGACCTGGGTGAGCGAAATATCCACAAAAATTCCCGGCGCGTTTTTTTACGTTCCCGCGCCGTCGTGGATTTCAACCGCCATTTATTATTTCGTTCTTGTTGTCATTTTGAGCGGCTGGCTGAAAACGTCGCGGAGAAAGATTTCCGGCGCGGCGATTCTGATTTTGACCGCTGCAATTTATTTCTGGCGCTGGGAAACTTCACACGGTGAAACTGAATTGACCGTTCTGCCGCTCAACGGCGGACATTCCATTTTTGTTGACGCCGCCGGACAGAAAAATGACTGGCTGATTGATTGCGGCAACAAAGACGCCGCCGGCTTCACGCTCAAGGATTTTCTCCGCGCGCAAGGCGTGAATAAAATCCCTCGCCTCGTTTTGACCGAAGGTGATTTGAAAAACTGCGGCGGCGCGGAGTTGCTCGACCAGCTTTTCGGCGTCGGTGAATTGTGGACGAGCAACGTAAAATTCCGTTCGACGGCCTACCGCGACATTGTTTCCGAATTTGAAAAGCCGCCGTCGCGCCACAAACTTTTCAATTATTGCGGCGAAACCGTCGGCTGCTGGCAAGTTCTTTCGCCAGCCGCGACCGATGATTTTTCCCGCGCGGACGACAATGCGCTCGTGCTGCTTGGAACTTTCCACGGCACGAAAATTATTTTGCTGTCGGATTTGAGCCGCGCCGGCCAGAGCGATTTGCTTTCGCGCACGAACGATTTACGAGCCGACATTGTTGTCGCCGGTCTGCCAAACGAAGGCGAGCCGCTTTGCGACGCGTTGATTGACGCAATCCAGCCGCGCGTCATCGTGATTGCCGATTCTGACTTTCCCGCAGTGCGGCGTGCCAGCCGCGCATTGCACGAACGGCTGGAGCAAAGAGACATCCCCGTGATTTACACGCGCGTCTCCGGCGCGGTGGAAATCGTGACGGACAAATCTGGCTGGAAATTGCAAACGATGGACGGACAGAAATTTAATTCTGCTTCTTCGGCAAAATGACCGAAACATGTCGGGCCTGTGGAATCGGAAATTTTTTAACTTCAACAGAAACACTCTGCGGCTTGAACTCGGCTAAAATCAAATCGGCAATGTCCGCCGCAAGTTTTTCAATCAACCTCCAGCTTTTTCCGTCGCCGAATTTCAAGAGCTGCTGCGAAACGGCAAAATAATCAATCGTGTCCGCAATTGAATCGCTTTTTGCGGCGTCGAAAAAATCGGATTCCATTTCAATCGTCAGCAGCAAACGCTGCGGCTGCGCGCGTTCCGCGTCCGGCACGCCAACGCGGTAATAAACTTCAAGGTCGATGATGGAGATTTTAGCCAAGTTACTTTTTCGTTTTGGATTTCCGCTTTCCGCTTTCCGCTTTCCGCTTTTTCACCACTGCATCCAGCAAGATTTTCGTCGGCTTGTTCAATTTCATCTTCAAGGCTGCGGCTGGCGAAACCCAGCGGAATTCGCGCGCTTCGTCATTCAGTTTCACGCGCGGATTTTTTCCGGCGCAGCGGCAGGTGTAATTCAGCAAAACAAAATGCGCGTCGCGGTAAAATTCCTTCGAGTGGATGCAATCCTGCACAAGCACGAACTGGAAGTCCGAAATTTTCAGGCCGGTTTCCTCCAGAATTTCGCGGCGCAGCGCGGCCTCGGAAGTTTCGCCCCACTTGATCTTTCCGCCGGGAATTCCCCAGAGGTTCGACCATTTGTGCGTGCGGATCATCAGCACTTCGTTTTTGGAATTGAAAATCAGCGCGACGACGGTGGCGAGCGGCGGCCGGACCTCTTCATTATTTTTTGCGAGCGGCTTGAGGTGCAGAAAGTCATTTTGCTCCAGCACGCCGCGCAATTCCGCGAGATGCTCGACGATCAAATCCGGCTGCGCCGCGCGAAGTTGTTCCAGGGTGTTGTAGCCCGTCAGCACCGCGCACGAATGCACGCCGCCGTGCTTGGCCGTCTCGATGTCGTGCTCCATGTCGCCGATGAATAGCGTTTCGTCCGGCTGGAGCTGGTTCTCCGCGAGGATTTCGTGGATTTTCTTCCGCTTGTCCCAAACGTCCGTGTAAGGCTTGTCAAGAAAGGCGTCGAAACCGGTCACGCGGCATTGCGCGGCGAAATGGTCGGCGTGGACGGTGCTCAAAAGGAACGTGCGGAACTTCTTCGCGCGGCAAAATTCCAGAAACTCCCGCGCGTGCGGCAGTTCGCAGACGGAAGTTTGCGCGCGCCGGAACTCGGTGTGAAACCATTCCTCAAGCTGTTCCACCGGCACGCCGGGCGTGTGCCGGTCGTAAAACTTTTTGAACGGCAGGGAAAATTCCGCGCGGAACCGCTCCAGCGACATCGCCGGTTTGCCGGACTGCGTCAGGACAAAATTGGAGGCCTTCAAAACGGCGGGCAGATCGTCCACCAAAGTGCCGGACCAGTCGAAAATGATGTTGCGGATCACGCCGGAAATTTAACCACAAAGAACACAGAGAACACAAAGCCAAACATTTTTCCTTGTGTTCTTCGCGTTCTTTTGCGGTTAAAAGTTTTACGCAATGCTCATCGCATTCAACAAACCGTTCGGCGCGCTGTCGCAATTCACCAGCGACGGCTCGCCGAATCGTCCGCTGGCGGAATTTAGTTTTCCAAAGAATGTTTATGCCATCGGGCGGCTGGACGCGGATTCCGAAGGGCTGCTGCTCTTGGGCAATGAACCGGGGTGGAACGAAAAACTCCTGCATCCGCGTCGCGCGCACGAACGCGAGTATTGGGCGCAGGTGGAAAAAATTCCATCAAGTGAAAGTTTGAAGAAGCTGGAAAAAGGAATTTTGGTTCAAGGCCGGAAAACTTTACCGTGCCGCGCGTGGATTTTGGAACCGCAGCCGGATATTTCAGCAGCACCACAGCCTTGGTGGGGCGAAGTTGCCGGCGGGCCGGCTCGCGGAAACGCCCGCCCCACCAAAATTCCGCCGCGCAATCCGCCGATTCGATTTCGCAAGAGCGTTCCCGATTGCTGGATTGGATTGGAACTGGTTGAAGGCAAAAACCGTCAGGTGCGGCGGATGACGGCGGCCATCGGCCATCCGACGTTGCGGCTGGTGCGCGTGCGGATTGGAAATTTCTGGCTCGGCGATTTGCCGCCGGGTCAATGGCGGGTTTTGTCGGCGGAGGAATGTAAATCTGTTTTTAGCCGCAGCCCAAACGCAGATTCCTGAAATCCTTTTGGGGTGTGCGCCCATCACCATGCATGAACGCGCCTCACTTGGTTTGTGCAGGAAGGGTTCGTATTTTGACAGTTGGGCCTGCACCCGAACCTCCAACCGCCGAATTGCTAGTCATGGCTTTCACAACAAGCGTTCGGATGCGAAGGCATATTTACAAGTCATAAAGGATTTTTTGCGAACGCAAATTCCTCAACTATTTTTCCGCCGATCAAATGCTCCCGAATGACACGTTCCAACACCTCCGGCGTGCAATTGTGATACCACACGCCTTCGGGATAAACGACCGCAATCGGCCCGCGAACGCAGACGCGCAGGCAGTTGGCCTTGGTGCGATAAACCAGCGGCTCCGCACCGACGAGATTTAATTCCTTCAGCCGCTGCTTCAAGAATTCCCACGACGCCAGCCCCTGCTCTTTCGCGCAGCATTTCGGCTCGGTCTGGTCGGCGCAAAGAAAAATATGTCGGCGGAATTTTTCAAGGCCGAGCGTTTCAACGGCGGATTTCAGTTCGGAGTTCATCATATCATTCTCGCCCTCATCCTCGTCCTCAATTTGATTTTGAGGATGAGAATGAGGATGAAAAAATTTCAGCGCAGAAATGTCAATCCAATCACTCCGGCGACGGCGATGACCGCCCCGATCAGTGACCGGATCCCGATTTTTTCCTTTTCCACGATGCGCGTCATCGGCAGCAAAATGATGGGTGTCATCGCCGTGACGGTCATGACGATACCGGTCGGCGTTTTTTCCAGCGCCCACTGCACGCAGGTCACGCCGAGCGTCTGGCCGGCGAGGCTGTTGCCCAAAACCCACGGCCAGATGCGCTGCCATTTTTCGCGCGAGACGTGAAAAGTTTTTTCCTCCAGCACGCCGCCGTGCGCGCGGGCGGAGCGCGATTTGGCCGCGATCAAAATGAGCGCGGGAATCAGGAAGCCACCGAGCACCCGCTGGTAGCCGGTCGTGCCGGGGTCGGGATGTTCGCCTGCCGCGTGCGCGACGAAGTAGGCTTTGCGGCTGTAAACCGCGCCGAGCGCGCTGCAAAACGCGGCGAACGTGGTGAAAAAAATTCCCAGCCACAATTGGCGCGGCGGAATTTTTGCGTGGTCGCTGGGAGCGAGCGCCACGGCCACGCCGGTCAGAATCACCGCGACGCAGAAGAATTGAATGCCGGTCAGTTTCGTTCCGAGCCAGAGCCATTCGATCAAAATGGCAAACGGCGGGATGAAACATTGCGTGAGCAGGACAGTGCGGCGGCTGCCGAGCCGCGGCAACGCCTGAAAATAGCCGGTGTCGCCGAGGCCAATGCCGAAAAATCCGCTCGCGACGAACAGCGGCAGCGCCGCGCCTGCAAGCCCGTCGCCAAAAATATGCGCCCACAGCGCGAGAAAAAATGTCGCGGTGCAAATGCGCCAGAAGTTGGCCTCCGCGCCGCCGATTTGCCGGGAACTGCGATAGCCGCACACCGCGGAGATGGCGAACAGCACGGCGGCTAGAAGCGCGGCGGACATCAGGAGAGCGTGCGGACGGTTTCGACGCGGGTGATGAGCCAGTCACCCTCGATCTTTTGAAAGGTGAATTTTACTTCCTGCACGTAAAAATCCTTTTCGCCGGCGGCCTGGACTTTCAAGACAACATCGGCTGTGGCGGACTGTTTGTCCGGGCTGACCGTGATGTTCATGTCGGGAAATTCCACTTTCAAGCTGCCGACCGCCGAACGCGCACCCGCAGCGGACTGCATGATTTCGGCGCGTCCGACAAAATTGTGCTGACCGTGCTCCGGCACGTTGATGTTAACCTCGACGTTGGTGCCGAAGCAGCCGGCGAGATTCTCCGAACGCGCGGCGATGACGAGCGGATTTTCACCGGGCGGGAACGACGCTTCTGCGGCGACTTGCGCGAGCCGTTTGCGGATTATGCTATCCGGGCTGGGAAAAAGCACCGTCCACAGCCAGACTCCCGCCACGGCAAGCGCGGCCAGCAACAAAAGACGGAAAGCCGTTTTCATAACCATGTCTTTCCCACAATCCGGTTCCGCTCGCATTTGCCGTGCGTATGATCTTGCGGCGGCATCGAACGATTGTCACCGACGACGAAGTATTGATCGGAACCGAGCGTCACCGGCCCGCAATTCCAGTCACACGTCGTTTTTTCGTAGGGTTCGTCGAGGATTTCGCCGTTGATCAAAACGCGGCCGTTGACGAAGGCGACGGTTTCGCCGGGCAGGCCGATGATGCGTTTCAACAGCATGACGCGCGGCGGCTCCAGTTGGCTGATGGAACCGTCCGCCTCGATGAAGCGGATGGCCACGACGTCGCCGCGCCGCGGTTCGTGCCAGAGGTAGGCCAGCCGGTTGACCCAATGGACGGATTTGTCCGGACAGGTGGGCAACATGCTGATGCCGTCAACGCGGACGTGAACGAGCAGGAGTTTGAAAACGACCACGCAAAGCACCGACCAGATGACCAGCCGGATCAACGTCACCTTCGGATTGCGCCCCAGCACCGCGATGCGCAACCAGCCTTGAGAACCTGAATTGTTCAACCGGGTTTGAATGGGAGCCTCGCAGTTGGCCGTTCGCGCTGGCGGTTATAATTGATCGTAATACTCGTCCGAGCCGATGTCGCCGGTTTCCTCGACCTCCACGCCGCCTTCCTTGAGAATTTTGGCAATGTCGGGCGCCACCCAGCGTTGATCCTTTTTTTTTCGGGGAACGGGTTTGATACGGTAACGACCGAGAAGATCACATTCCAAAATGCCTCGTTCGGCCATGCTCATCAGGACAGGTTTGGCCCATTCGGGGTCTTCATAAAATCTCCTTTTAGTGGTGGCGCGCAACGCAATTTCCTTGGCGTTGATGAATTCGCCACCCCAAGTCTTGAGGTAATAAAAAACTTCACGTTCGTCTGACGTCATAGTGGCAAATTATCTCAAATGGCATTGCAAGTCGATATAACTTTAGAGTTTAGCGGCGATGAATTGTTCCAGCTTTTTCGCGTCGGCGTTGAACAGGCGTACGCCTTCGGCGGTTTTCTCGGTG
>Ga0182018_10000441_pt1 | contig 54733 bp, 48 predicted proteins | sample 812P2MmetaG_FD_120490 | JGI IMG/M metagenome (GOLD analysis project Ga0182018, IMG submission 120490) | Permafrost microbial communities from Stordalen Mire, Sweden - 812P2M metaG | ecosystem: Environmental > Terrestrial > Soil > Wetlands > Permafrost | place: Sweden: Stordalen | collected... | reverse complement strand
GACGAGATTGACCGCAAAACCAAGGAACTTTTGGAACGCGAGCCGGACAAGGCGACGCGAAACTTGCAGGAGATTCGGGCGAACATCGCGCACAACGAACGGGCGCGGAAGATCAAGGACGTGGGATTGACCAAACTTCAATCACTCTGGCATGAACAAATGTCCAGCGGCGAAAAGGCGGCGGTTCAATCGCTGGCGTCCAGTCGTCCGATTCAAATTGTGAACGGCACGGCGGAGCAGGCCGTGAATTGGGCGGAGCAGCATTTATTCGAGCGGCGTTCGGTCGTCCATGAGCATGATCTGTGGCGTCATGCGTTGGAACATTCACGCGGGCAAAATGTCTCACTGGCGGAAATTCAGAACATTACCAGAAAGCGAGATTACATCCGCGATAAACAGTTTCACGGCAAGCTGACAACGCGCGAAGTTCTTCAACGTGAAATGGACATCGTTTCGCTGGCTCAACACCGGATGCAGCAATACGAACCGCTCGCGCCGAATTATCAAACGGCAAATACTTCATTGGACGATGAGCAACGGAAAGCGGTCGAACATATTTTATCCTCGCATGATTTCGTCACCCTGTTTCGCGGCGGCGCTGGCACGGGCAAGAGCTACACGCTGCGGGAAGTCAAAGCCGGACTCAAAGCAGCAGGTCACATGATTCAAATCCTCGCGCCACAACGCCAGCAGGTCGCCGATTTGGAGCGCGACGGTTTTGCCAGCGCGCAGACAGTCAGTGCTTTTCTCGCGCGGCGTTCCATGCCGCGCGGCGCGGTCGTCCTCGTGGATGAGGCCGGGCAGATCGGCGGCGAACAAATGCTGCATCTGCTCACGCTCATTAAAGAGAACGAGGGCCGGGTCATCCTCTCCGGCGACACGCACCAGCATGAAGCGGTCGAAGCATCGGACGCCCTGCGTGCGATTGAAATGTATTCGGGACTCGGATGCGCCGAACTGACGAGTATCCGCCGCCAAAATCCTGACGCGGCAAAAACTCAAGCGGAACGCCGATGGTTGGAACAATACAAACTGGCCGTGAATGAAGCGCAGAAAGGTAAACTCGGCGCATCATTTGACCGGCTGGATAAACAGGGCGCAATCGTTCCCTGCACACTGGCGGATCAACAACAGAAATTGACGGAGCATTTTCTTGAACTGGTCAAAGCCCGACAATCCACTGTGGTCGTTTCGCAAAGCTGGTCGGAGATTCATAAAGTGAATGAACAAGCCCGGCTCGGCCTCAAAGCGCAAAAGTTGATCGGCGAAGCTGAAGCGACGGTCACGGCTTTGGAGCGGCTGGATTTGACGGACGCGCAGAAACGCGACAAGCGGTTTTACAATGCCGATTCGATTTTGGTTTTCAACCTTAACACTTGCGGTTTCAAGGCGGGCGATACGGGGAAATTGCGGGGCGTCACCAACAAGCATCTGCTCATCGAGTCCGGCAATCGCATCCGGCCTGTTCCGTTCAAGGATTTGGAGCGAATCACCGTTTGCCAGCCGAAAGAACTTTCTTTGTCTTCTGGCGAGCGATTGCAACTCAAAGCGAATGGCAAATGCCAGGATGGAAGCAAAATCGCCAACGGCGAATTGGTCACGGTAAAACAAATTCATGCCGACGGGCGCATTGCCCTGAATGATGGCCGCACGCTGCCGAAAAATTATCGCCAATTCGTGCGCGGATATGCGGTCACGTCCTACGCCGCTCAAGGCAAAACCGTGGATTACGTTTTGTTTTCTGATTCAGCGGTCGCCGCCGCAACGAATGAGCAACAATGGTATGTCACGATTTCGCGCGGACGCAAAGGTGTGAAGATTTTCACGGCTGACAAAATTCAACTTCGGCAAAACATCGCTCATTCGGACGACCGGCCACTGGCTCTGGACATGGCGCGCGAAAGTTCGGTTCACAAGCTGGCGGCGATTTGGGGGCGCGATGTCGCCTACGTTCTCAACATTCAACATTCGCAACGCAAATCAGCCGAACGTCAGGCGGAAGCTTTCCGGCAGGATGCGGCGGTCTCGCCATCACAGGCCGCGAAGCAAACTGAATCGGTCAAACCAACCGAGACGGTCAAGCCAGCGGTTCAAAAATCTGAAACCGCCCGGCGGCGGCTTGAAATTTCGCCACGCCAAACTAATCAACCAAGTCGAGGCATGAGAGTATGAGAACTGAAAATCCTTGTTTCAAAAAGCATCTGGGCGTCAATAGCAGTCCATCCCCGGTGGACAGTTTGCGGCTCGAATTGAATCCAAAATGTTTTTGTCTGGTGTCTTATCACCATTTGGAGTTCGCCGAGTTTGAATCCGCCCAAAACGAAGATGTCATCACCCTGTTTTTTCTGAATCGCACCGTGCGGATCACGGGCAAAAATCTGCGCGCGTTGGGCCTGGCTTTGCAAGAACGCACGGTTGAGTTCATCAAACCGTTGCCGGAACGGTATTCATCACTGGCCAGCGATGATGTTTCGGTCAAGACAATCGAAATCGAGGACAAAAAGGAGCAAAGCTAAATGGACTTACCCCGCTCTAGTCTGTCGCAGCGGAACGATGTTGGTCGCCTCGAAACTCACCAGCTTCGCCATGCTCGCCGAATGCTGATTACGCAGATGCCCATAAACTTTCATCGCCAATCCGCCGCCGTCCTTGTGTCCAAGCCAGCGCGAAACGGTCGGAATGTCCACGCCACTTTCAATGCACCGCGTCGCAAACAAATGGCGCAAGTCGTGATGGGTCAGATGAGCAATGCCAACTTTCTTTTCCGCGCGTTGCATTGCCAGCTCGCATTTGGTCACACGCGTAACGCCAGCGGTCGCCGGTTCGTCCGGGCGTTCTCGACGCAATTTTTCCAAAAGCTGGCGCATCTCTGCGATCATGGGGACTCGGCGAATTTCACTGTTCTTCGTGCGCTCCTTCGGGTCGCCGCGAACAATGATTTCATTACGCTTAAAATCACAGTCGTTCCAAGTGACGTTTTTTGCTTCGCCCAGACGAAAGCCGCCATAAGCAAGAAAGCGAACCAGGTCAGCGCAATCTTTGCTGAATCGTCCGCCAGCATTTTCAATCGTCTGCACAAATTGGATAAACTCGGCATTGTCCGGCAAATGCAATTCTTTGGGTCTGACTGCCCGCCGCGTGATGTGGCGAGCCGTGTTTTCATAAACAATTCCGCTCTCAACTGCGACGTCCAAAACTGTTCGCAACACCAAGGCCGTATTGTTGAACGCCGTCGCGCTGCCTTTATATTTTGCCGCCCAATCCAGACAATTTTGTTTGGAGATGTCGCGCACGTTGGTGTTTTTCAAACTCGGCCACGTCCGCAACAAAGAATCAATCCGCTGTTGATAGTAATCTTTGGTTTTCGATTTGAGGTCGGGATTTGCTTTCAACCGAGTGCGGTAAATTTCCAGCGTCTCGTCAAAAGTCATCTGGCCTCGCCCGCGTTGAATCGCCAATTGATGCTGCGCTGCTTGCCGGTGTTCCTTTTCTTTATCGCTCAAACGGAGTTTGGCGACCGAAAGAACATCCGTCTTGAGACTCTTGCGGATGAGTTTGCCGCGAACACGGATGCGGCAAAAATACATACCGCTTGGAACGTAACGAATGAGATTGGCGTAGGAAGTTTTCTGCCAGAGCTTGTTTTTCTCGGCAGAGTCCGCTATCGGATTTTGACGATTTTTCATGGCTTCAGTATACAATTGCAGTATCAAATATGCAAGTAACAAAAACGCAATCCGTCAAAACATATTGAAATTATTGGTGCATCCGGCAGGACTTGAACCTGCAACCTTCTGATCCGAAGTCAGAAGCTCTATCCAATTGAGCTACGGATGCGACGTGGCTATTGTGCGGATTTTGCGGCGGCGATAAAGCGGATTCGAACGCCACAAAACTGCATGACAAAGTTCGGGTAATTTTCCCTCTTGCCTTTCTTCAAGCCTGTTTTTTAATGCCATCGTTGGGATTGATTCCTGTTTAATTAATCGGAATCATCATGGTGATTGAATGCCATGACTTCTGAATATCGAATCCACCGGGAGACGGCGCACAAGCTGGCGCGCTACGCTTTATTCAGCTTCATTGTGACGTTCATTCTGGCGCGGGTGTTTGTGTTCCTGATCATGTCCAAGGAGATGCCGAATCTTTATTTCTTCCTGCACGGCACGCATGTTCATCATTTGAACTATGGCATTTTTTTGATGGCGGCGGTTTGCGGTTACAGTGTTTTCCGCCGGCCCATCGGACGCGCGGCGGAAATCACGGCGCTGTTGTATGGCGTGGCCATGGGTCTCACGTTCGATGAATTTGGGATGTGGCTGCATCTGGGCGGCAGTTACTGGCAGCGGGCGAGCGTGGATGCGGTGATCGTGGTGGCAGCGTTGTTCGGGTTGGTGGCTTTCGCGCGTTCGTTGAAGCGTTTTGAAAAGCGTCATTTTTGGGCGTTCATTGTTTTGCTGATCGTGCTGACCGGCTTTGGAATTATTATTTACATGGCAGGCAATCGGATTGGCGATGTGATGGGGCCGACGCTTCAGGATTTGGAGTCGGCTTCTTCACCTTAAACTGTCACCATGCAGAACCAATCGCATCCGGCGCGTCAGCCTCAAACGAGCCATGATTCGTTCCGGCAGTTCATCCGAGTCTTCGGAAGGTCCGGCTTGGACAGCGCACGCCGGTTGACTTGACCTGCGGCTTTGTTAGCGTGCCAGCGTCATGCCCAACAAGCCGTTCCTGCGTCTCATCAAAATTTTATCCGGCGTCCAGACCGGCGCGGAAAATGAATTCAACCGGCTCGAACGGTTCGCGCATTTCTGCGTTCTCGTTGGAAAAAGTTTTGCCCGCAACCGTTGTCCGGTGCGGGCGGCGGCGCTTTCCTACGCGACGCTGCTGGCACTCATCCCGATGCTCGCCGTGGCCATCAGCGTCACGAGCGGCATGCTCAAGTCCCAAGGCGAGGGAGAAATCTACACGGCGATTGACAAGTTTATCTCCAACCTCATGCCGCCGGCGACCGCCACGGCCGACCGCCACGGGGTTTCGCTGAATTTCAGCCCGCTTGCCATCGCGGTGACCCCGGCCAACCCGGTCGTCACCGAGGCGCCGACCAACTCCGTCACGAACACAAATACGGCGGCTGGAACGGCGGAAAAACCTGACAATGGCACGCCCGTTGTGAGCGTCAGCGCACAAAGGGAGGCAGCCAAACGCATCCATGAATTCATCCAGAACACGCAGAGCGGCGCGCTGGGTGTGGTCGGAATGTTGCTGCTGGTATTCGTCGCGATCCGGATGCTGGCGAACATTGAGACGACCTTCAACGACATCTGGGGCGTGACGCGCGGGCGCAACTGGCTTTCGCGCATCATACTTTATTGGGCGACGATCACACTCGGCCCGTTGCTGCTGGCGTGCGCGCTGGCGCTGGCCGGCAGTCCACATTTTCAAGCGACCAAAGGCTTCGTGAGCGGGACGATCATCGGTGGTTTCATTTTTCAATTGTTGCCGCTCATCCTGTTATGGCTGCTATTTGCGCTGACCTACCAACTGGTGCCGAACACAAAAATCCATTTCGGCGCGGCGCTCATCGGCGGCATGGTCGGCGGTACGCTATGGCACTTGAACAATGTTTTCGGCTTTCTTTACGTTTCGCGCGTCGTGAGCAACAGCAAAATTTACGGCAGCCTCGGCCTCGTGCCGGTGTTCATGGCGGGCTTGTATTTTTCCTGGCTGATTTTGCTGTTCGGCGCACAAGTCGCCTACGCCTTTCAAAATCGCAAAGCCTATTTACAGGATAAACTTGTCGAAAACGTGAACCAGCGCGGACGTGAATTCATTGCGCTGCGGCTGATGGCGTGCATTGGCCAGCGTTTTCAAAACAGCCAGCCGCCAGTCACGCTCCTGAAAATTTCCACCGAACTCGACATCCCAACGCGGCTCGCACTACAAGTGTTGCAGACCCTGCTCACCGCGCGCCTGGTCATTGAAGTTGCCGGGAACGAAAGCCGCTACGCGCCCGCGCGTCCGCTCGACGCGATCACGGCGCACGATGTTTTGTCCGCCATGCGCGCCGCGAATGGACAGGAAATCGCCACGAGTGACGAGCCTGGGCGCGCGGAAATTTTTGGTGAATTTGCGCGGATCCAGGAAGCGGAAAAGCAGGCGGCCTCGTCCGTCACAATGCTTGCGCTCGTGAGCCGCGCGGCGGCGCAACTGGAAATCGCCGAGCCTTCAAAAACGGGAAACCAAACTTAATCCTCCCATTGCAACGCGGACACGGCGCTCCAGATGAGCGAACCGATAACCGCAAGCGCCAGCACCCACGGAAGCAGCACTTGCGGGTCGGGCGAAAGCAAGGCCGACAAATCCAGCGCGGGCAAATTTCCCCACGGCACCCACAAAACCGCCAGCACCGAACCAATGGTTGTCGCGCCCAGCAAAAGCACCGGACGCAGCCACGCGCGGCGGCGCGGCAGCGACCTGACAACCCGCGCGGTGAAGCCGCCGTCTTCGACATAAGTGTTCTGCTCGCGCAACAGCGCGTCAATCGGGTCTCTTTCTTCGGGCGCATTCATGGGGACAATCGGTGTCTTAATTTTTCTTTGCCACGCAAAATGTTCGTTTTCACCGTGCCGAGCGGGCAATCCAAAACCCGTGCCGCTTCCTCGTGCGACAAACCGTTCTGGCAGCACAGCACAACCGCGGCGCGCTCATCTGAATTTAACAGCTTCAACGCTTCCGTCAAATCAAGGCGCAGGTTGCTGCGGGAATTTGCTTCGGGTTGTGAAGGCTCCGGTGGCAATTCTTCAATTTCTTCCAGCAGCAATTCCTTTCGCTTGCGCGCCGCGCCGCGAAATTCGTTGATCGCGATGCCGAACAGCCACGTTGAAAATTTTGCGTCGCCGCGAAATGTCTGCAGTTTTTGCCACGCCTTCAAAAAAGTTTCCTGCGCCAGATCGTCGGCCAGATGCGAATCGCCGCGGGTCATACGCGCCAAGAACGCACGCACGGGCGATTGATACCGCCGCACCAGTTCGCCGAAGGCGTTGTGGTCTTCATGCGCCAGGACGCGGGCGATAAGGTCGGCGTCGGTGAAGGACACAATTATTGTTTGGGCGGTTGGCCGTCGTTGTTATTTTTCTTTTCAAAGAACGAAGCCGCCAAAAATGCGATGCCTAGAAAAAGAACAATCCACCCCGGTTTTCCTATGAACAAGATCATTCCGATGCCGATGCCGGTCATAAGCAGACCTTTTCGGAAATCGTTGCGCGGGCACCTGGTTTGACCGCCTGCCATGGGTTCGTGTTCCGTCTTTTGGAACATTTCCGGCGGAATCGGGACGCCTTTTTCGACCATCGTCCGCAAGGTTTCATGCAGCACCATATTTTTGCGATGTCGAAAATAAAGTTGCAGGCCGACGATGACGATGGGAATGCTGCAACCCATCACGATTGCAATAATTGGGATCATTACTGCCAAAGATTGTTTGACATCTTCGCCGTTAAAATGAAATGACGGGGCGTCAACCCGGACGGACGGAGATTGTGTATTTTGAAAATTTCCAGCCGTCACCGGCGCGACGGCATTTGTGACTGTGGCATTGGTCGTGCTGGTTTCCAAATTGGTTTGGGCGCACAACGGCGCGCCGCCGACGGCAGCCAAAAAAATGGCGGCCAAGATTGTTTTCAAAGTGTTTTTCATATGGATGGGTTGGGGTTTGGAGGTTTATTCACGGCTTGATTCAACATTTGGGCGCGGCGCTTTGGCTAGGCCGCGCAAGGTTTCGTTCAAGATTTTGTTTTGCCGATAATGAAGTTCTCCCATGATAATGATGGAACCGAGAAACACCACCAGCATCGCCAGCGGCACAATGGAGTTTTGCAGCCAGATCCAGGCGTCAGAAATGCCCAGCGCCGCATTAAGATCGCTGTCACTGAAGCTGGGTTGCCTAGGTTGCGCGTAATTTTGCGCGCGCAGTGACAGGACAGCGGACAACCACATGCCAGTCATAAAGAATTTTTTCAGATTATTTTTCATAGTTTGATTTTAACTGTTCATTAAGTGAGATGCGGTGAACAGCCGTTTTGGATTCAGAAATCTTCGTGCCATCCAAAACAACGCAAACTACGTCCACAACTGCCGGTCCAACGAGCGGTATTGGATGGCCTCGGAAATGTGTTCGCTGGAAATGTTTTCCGCGCCCGCCAGATCGGCAATCGTCCGCGCCACTTTCACGATCCGGTCGTAAGCCCGCGCGCTGAAATTCAATTCCGTCATCGCCATCTTCAGCAGCTCCTTCGTCGCGTCGTCGAGCGCGCAGAATTCCTTCAGCTCCTTCGGCCCGAGGCGCGCGTTGCAGGTGATTTTCGGTTTGTGCGCGAAACGCTGCTGCTGCCGCCGGCGCGCGGCCATGACGCGAGCACGGATTTCTGCCGAAGTCTCGCCGGTTTTATCGCCGGAAATTTCCCGGAACTTTACCTGCGGCACTTCAACGTGCAAATCGATGCGGTCGAGCAGCGGCCCGGAAATCCGGCCCAGATAGTTCTGGATTTCTCGCGGTGAACTTTTTGATTCGCCGGGCATCTTGCCATCCGGCGTCGGGTTCATCGCGGCCACCAGCATGAATTGCGACGGAAAAGTCATCGTGCCCGCCGCGCGCGAAATCGTCACGATGCCTTCTTCGAGCGGCTGGCGCATCGTCTCCAGCACGCTGCGTTTGAACTCCGGCAGTTCGTCCAGAAATAGAACGCCGTGATGTGCGAGCGAAATTTCACCCGGTGTCGGATTGATGTTGCCACCCAAAAGTCCGGCGTCGCTCGCCGTGTGATGCGGCGCGCGGAAAGGCCGCTGCGTCACAAGCGCCTGTCCCGGTTTCAACAAACCAACAATGCTGTGAATCTTCGTCGTCTCCAGTGCTTCGTTCAAAGACAACGGCGGCAAAATCGTGGCGAGCCGTTTGGCGAGCATTGATTTGCCCGTGCCGGGCGGGCCAATTAATAAAACATTGTGACCGCCGGCGGCGGCGATCTCCAACGCACGCTTCACGGATTCCTGGCCTTTGACTTCGGCGAAATCCGAATCGTCATCGCGCGGCTGGTCGAAAATTTTTGCGGTGTCCACTTTCAACGGCGCGATTCTTATTTTGCCTTCAAGAAACTGCGCGGCCTCGCGCAAGTTTTGCACAGGGATGACTTGCAAGCCGGTGACGACCGCCGCTTCCGCCGCATTTTCGGCCGGCACGAGCAGGCCGGTTTTTCCGCCGACTTTGGCGCGCAACGCGATTGGCAGAACGCCTTTGCACGGACGCACCGCGCCGGTGAGCGCGAGTTCGCCAACGATGACAAAATGATCGAGCTGGTCGGTTTCGATTTGTTCGCTCGCGGCGAGCATTCCGACGGCAATCGGCAAATCAAAACTCGGCCCTTCTTTTTTCACGTCGGCGGGCGCGAGGTTGATGGTCGTGCGGCCCATCGGAAATTTGTAGCCGGAATTCGTGAGCGCGGTCGAGACGCGGTCGCGCGATTCCTTCACGGCGGCGTCGGGCAGGCCAACGATGACGACGAGCGTGTCGCCGTAGCCGACGTTGACCTCGACTTCGACGGGGTACGCCTCAATGCCGTTGACGGCGGCGGAACAAATTCTAGCAAGCATGAAGTCTTATGGCCGAGACCGCGCACAACTGCAACCGCATTTTCAACCTGCCATACAACACGACGAAAGGTTTTTATGTCGAGGGCTACGACACGATTGGCGAGGACTGCATGGAATACCTGCTTTTGGTCACTCTCCGGGCGGAGGCGAGTTCGCGGCGCTGCTGCGCGTGGCGAGTTCGACCCGGATGCGATCCAGCAGCAGGACAAAAACTTGAAAGAGAATGAAGCGCATGAAGAGATTCCAGATCATTACGCCCGCCATCAAAAAATCAAGATGATGCGTCCTGCCATCGGTAAATTTTATGGCCGTTATGGCGATGGCGTTAAGCAGCGCGGCGACGGAAGCCCATCCCCGGCCAACCACCAGCGCCAGCATTGCGCAAGGAATCAAATAAAGCGGGGCAACGCTGATTTCCGGACCGGTCACATTATCAAGCTCCGCGATTGCCGCCCACAACAGCAAGCTCACAAACAGGGTGATACTGTGCTGACGCATCTGTTCTTTCATGGAAGCGCGATTTGCCGGTTCGTTGCGGGAGAACAGCCATGATTTGAAGAGGCGGTAAGTCCGCAACCAAGTCAGCGGAAGAAATTCAAACACCAGCCGCTTCAAATTTTCTGTTGCGAAGAAAAATCCGCCCACGATGTGATGATGCAGCCGCTCCATCACAAAGGGTTCAGGCTCACCGGCGGAACCGGCTGCGCCGAGGCGCTGGCCGCTCAAGCGTTCCCAGCGATTGCGGAAACGCCGCAATTTGGCGGTTTCGGCGGTCGCGACCAGCCCGCTGGAATAATTCTGCCGCGCAATGACGCCGCGCCGGAGAAATTCATGTTGCGGCTCATTATAGATGGCCGAGAAATCGGCGCGCGCCAGCTTCAACATTTCTTCATGGAAGGCGACGCCGAGAAAATCACAGGTGGCGCGGCAGGTTGCCTCCGTCCGATCCACGAGGTCGTCGTAACTGATGTGATGAATCCGCGCGCCAGCCTGTTGCAGTCGCCCGGCTTCGCGGATCATTTTTTCCTGGTGATAAATCAGGCGGTGCAACATTCCCGGACGGCGGAAGAACTGGGTTTTTTTGCCGGCGGCAAGGATGCTGCGATAGACTTCCACGGGGTCGCGCCAAATGAGGATGAACGAGCCCTGCGGATACTGGCGTGCCAGTTGCGCCAGCCGCGCGGCATAAACCGGGGATTTTTCGCCCCAGAGCCGCGCGTCCTTGGAATTACCGTGACACCGATAGAGGTCGTCGGGCGTGCGGATGTTTTCCAAGCCGCGCAATTTGCCGCCGAAGATGAGCCGGTGACGCGAGAGCGCTTGATTGTAAAATTCCTGCCGCTCCAGCCAGTCGCCGGAAAAGCGTTGACGTCCGCCCAGACCGGGAAAATCCCACACATCACACTCATACATCAGCGCGATTTGCGGATGCTGGTTGAGCAACGCATAGAGCAAGGAGGTGCCGGAGCGAAAAACGCCCACGACAAACACAGGATTAGAAGGTTGTCCGTTGATTTCTGACACAACTATTCAGGTGAATTGTCACCCGCTGTGATTTTCCGCCATATCCGGGTTTTTTCAAGGAAATTTCCCGGGAACTTGTTTTTAGACGCGCCGGGCCGGTTAAATGTTACCATTCATGCACAAAAATGTTTACCAAAGACCGCGCACAAGGCATCGTAAAGGCAAAGGATTCAGTCGCGGCTGAAAAATTCAACACTGTGGAAAAGTTTTGAAATGAACGACAAACTGCCGGCACAACTCATCGCGCACATCAACGTGAAGCTGGCGTTGATCGGCAGCCCGCCCGTGCCGATTGAGGGCGACGCGGAGTTCACCGAAATTGTTTCCGCCATGGCCGGACAATCACGCGAGAAAGACCGCCTGCTCGGCCATTATCTATGCCCCGTTGACCAGCGCATCCAGACTTTTCTTTACGACTATCTGCAAAATGTGCCGGTGACGAAATTGCCGACGCGCACGTTCGTCCTCGACCGCCCCGGCCTCGCGCGCATCCTTTCGCTGCCGCTGGATCGCGACGAATTTCATTCCGACATCATCAGTTCGTATCGTGTCAAGCAGGGCGTGCTGCACAATCCGCGCAGTGACCGGCGCACAACGCAGGGAATTTTTCACATCACCGAGGGCGGCCTGCCGATTCCCGACGACAAGCTCGGCGTGCCGAAGATCACGTTTGCCAAAATGCTCGCGCTCGCGCTCAATCCGCCGCGCGAACTGATGCAATTGCCATTTACCGCCACGCAGCCGAAGCCGGCGGAATGTCTGGTCTCGCTGCTGTTACGCCCGCTCGTCTGCCCGGAAGTTTCCGGATTCACGCCGGAGAAAACGATGGAGGTTCGCTTCTTTGTTCCCGGAAATCTCGTAAGCAATCTGGGTTTTGTGGAAAGCATTTTTGGCAACGGTGGCGATCCATTGCTGCCGGAAAATGATTCCGCACTCGACGCCGAGCATTGGACGGGTCACACGGGCTGCGTCATCCTCGCGCCGCATCTGGTCAAGGCCACGAAAAAATCCGTCGGCCTGCCGCGTTGGGACGACGCGACCGAACGCCAGCGCCGCGACGGGATGTGCTGGAAAAGTGAAAGTGAAATTTACAATAGCGGCGGCGCGTTCAAGCTCACCTGCCGCGACGAATCGGGCGTCATCGTCACGCTTATCGCCGACAATTATTTCGGTTACTGCAAAAAAGAGGTCAAGACGCAGATCAGTTACGCGGCAAATTTGTTCGGCCTGTGCGAAGAGGAACACGCGGGTGGCGCGCTGGTTTTTCCAAGTTACGATCTCGGCGAGGAATTCAGCGGTGATGTGCATGTCAAACAACTGGGACACACGTTCGCGGAAGTCGCGGCGCGTTACGGCGAAATGATGGACGTGAAGCCGGAAGGTTACGGCGTGGACAAAAAATTTCCAGAAATCATCTACATTCCGCACGACGCACATTTTGACCTGCTTATGCAACTGGTTTCCTGGACGAACGACGGCGTTGAACGCTCAATCAAATTGCAGCCGGACAAAACCTACGTCCGGCCCTCCGGCTACAAAGTCCGCATGGAAAAACCGCCGGGCGGGAACCGCGCGTGGCGGCTCGTGGGCGTGGCGGCGGAAGGCTTGATGTGTCATAAACCCTGCACGGTTTCCGGTGGCGGCAAATCGGAAATTTCCAAGCCCATCACGGACGCGATTTTGACCGGACCGGTGTTCGTCGCGGATTTGAAAAAGGATTTCGACCTCGTCGAGGAATTAATCCATCGCGATTACTCGGATCGTTTTCTCGACAAAACGAAAAAAGATTCGCGCGCGGTGTTGGCGGCGGAACGTTCGCTCGGTTCGGTCATTAAATTGCACACGCCGGATACGCGCGAATTCAATCCGGCTTATAACCTGTGGGTCGAAACCATCCCGCAGTACATCAAGGAGCTTGTTTTCGTCGTGAAGCGCTACTACAAGCCGGCGTGGGGCGACAACTGGCGCGAACATTTCAGCGTGGACATCGTCAACGGCACGCCCGGCAACGAATTGAAGTGCGACAACAGCACGCTCGTCACGACGCGGCTGCGCGTGGGTTTTGAACCCGACGGCCTCTGGCGCACGTTCGGTCTGCGCAAAGATTTTCATCCCGCCGCGAAGGTGCAGGCGGAGGACGACATTACCGCGTCCGTGCTCGTGCCGCGTGCGCGGGTGGAAAATCTGTCCGACATGGACAAAGTGCCGACGCTCAAGTTTGTCAAAAACTGTGAACAGCGCCTGTTCCAGCGGCCCGACGACGCCATCCATCGCGGTTACGACAAGCAGACGGAAGCCGATTTCGCGCGACTCGACAATTTCTTTTCGAACTATGAGCCATTGCCCGCCACGATGGCGGCGCAATTCATCGAAAGCGCCATCCAGTATCATCAATTCACCAAGCCGATGCGGACGCTCATCCGCGACGTCGCCGCGACCGGCAAGCCGGATTATTTCGTCTCCTCGGCGAATCCGCGGCTCGTGGACGGCAAACCCAGCAAAAATCCGCGCTACCTTCAGATACGTCCCGACCTCGTTCATCCGGTGGAAACTTATCTCGCGGAAGTCGGTGCGCGCCTGCGCCGCCGGGTGCCCTTCGGCCAATCCGTGCCGACGCCGGTGAACGCCGTGCTGCCCGGACGCCGCAACAATCCGCCTGAACCTGGCATCCGTGCGCTCGCGTGCTACAATCCGATTCATTATTTCGAGATGCCGGAATTGTTCATGGAATTCATTTGCAGCATGACGGGCAAATCGCCTTCGACGACCGGCGCGGGTTCCGAAGGCGCGCTCACAAAAGGGCCTTTCAATGCGCTGCCGCCGATCATTGACCTGAACAATGCGCTCGTCTCGTGGGTGCTGACGGGATACAACGGCTTCGTAACCGCCGCCGGGTGCGTCGGACCGAAAGCCCGCGTGGATCACGACGTGAGCCTCATCGTGCCGGAAGTTTTCTGCCGGATGGTGCCCGAGGAGCGCGATCCGCAATTCCTCGTCACCAACCACTACCTTGACAAGCTCGAAGACCTTGAACACAAAGGAAAAAAAGTCCTGGCGAGCCGGCTCGGCTACCGCATCAACGCGCGGTTCATCCACTATTTCTTTGGACGTGTGTTCAACCATCCGCACGCCGTCTTCACCGACGCGATGCTTCGCCCGGAATTGCAGGACATGGACATTTTCGCGGACGGCATGGACAACATTGTCGCCACCCAAAAGCGCGTCGCCCAAATGTATTTCGACGACGGCAGCATCAAGCAGGCGTGCCCGCCGCTGAAGGCGCTGCTCCACATCATGCTCAATGACGGGTGGGAAGGCAAAGGCCTCGACCATCCTGACTTTCGGAAATTATTCACTCGTCAATATCTGATGGCGAGCGACTGGTATGCCACGCGGCTGGTGGCGAAGCAGAAAGTTGACCGCAAGTTGTGGAAACGCCACGTCGAATACTTGAATCAGTTTTTGCGCAAGCCGAGCCACGAGGATGTCACTGCCAATCTTGGCATCGCCGACCGGCTCGCCCGCGCGCGCCGAACTTTGGAAGAAGTTGACTCGCCGGATTATTTGAAAAAACTTTCCGGCACGCTCGGTGCGGAACCGATTGAAGGATATCTTACCGCAAATTAATTCACCCGCTCGGCGACCTTGTATTTGAACATCCGCCGTTTCATCCAGCGCACCGCAAGCAGGTCGTAGAATGACGCGAAGAGCCGGTTCCACACGCCGTAATGGCTTTGCCCGGCGAAGCGCGGATTGTGACGGACCGGAATCTCCGTGACCGTGAAACCCTCGATCTTGAACAGCGTCGGCAGAAAACGGTGCATGCCCTTGAAAAATTTTAATTCCGCGATGCACTCGCGTTTGAACGCCCGGTAGCAGCAACCGGCGTCAGTGATGGTCTCGCCAGACAGCTTGTTCCGCACCCAGTTCGCGATGTGCGACGATGCAATGCGGACATAACCGTCGCCGTTTTTGCGCGCCTCGATGCGCGAGCCGCAGACACAATCGAACTTTTCCAGCGCCTGCAAAAATTGCGGCACGTCACGCGGATCGTTTTGCAGATCGGCATCGAGCGTGATGATGTATCTGCCGCGCGCCGTATTCATGCCCGCCCACAACGCCGCCGACTGGCCGCAATTGAATGTGAACCTTAACCCACGCACGCGCGCATCGCCCGCCGCCAGTTCCTTCAGCACTGCCCAGGAATTGTCCGCGCTAAAATCGTCGGCGATGACGATTTCGTAAGTCCGTTTCAGCGGATCGGTCGCCTCACGGATCGCCGCGATGAGCGCGCGCAGATTGTCCTGCTCGTTGTGGCAGGGAATGACGAAGCTGATTTCGACCGACGTTGTTTCAGCACTCAAGGTGGCGTCAATTTTTAGCAATCAACGCGCGGCAGCAAGCGAAAAGGCTTACCATGAATAATGCACCGTGCGTTCCTTGTTGGCTTCAACCGGCCCGCGAAATTCAATCGTCTGCGCGTGACGGCCACACACGGACGGCGCGGATGATCATGTCATCCCCGCCGTTGTAAAACCGAAAGTCAGTCTGGCAATTCTCGGAGCCGCGAAAACGGGCGTTGGGCAGGTGAAACCTTGTCTTTCGCCATTGCCCGCTGTTTGTGCAATGAATGAATGTGGAATGATGTTCGTAGGCTTGGCCAAAAGGCGACCGCTTGTCAGAGGAATCATAGTCCAGGCCGATCGTGCCGGTTCCGATGTCGAGATATTCCACCTGAATTTCCAACACAGTTGCGGCCTTTTGACGGAATTCATCGCTTGCACTGAAGTAGAGATAAAAACCCTTCTTTGAAACCTCCCAGCACCGAACGCCGTCGCGCTCAACAACGGTAAAAAAGCCATCCCCATTCTTGCAGTCCTCGGAGACCTGAAGGCCTTTGGAGCCGGTCGGAGTAGCCGAGATTTCATCCGGCTTCGGCTGGTTTTCCTCACTCTCTTGAATCGCGGATTGAATCCACCAATGGCGGTCGCTGTCCGTTTCCGTTTTCAACGCCCGCTCCAGCGCAGGCAAGGCGGCGGCAGAATGGCGTGCCAGTTCGTTGACGGCGTTTTCCCGTTTTGAAAAATCAGGATCTGCGAGTTGCGCGATCCATCTTTGGATTTGTTTGGCGGAAACCATTTCAATGTTAGCGGGCGGCGGCTCTTTGGTAGTTTCACGAGGATGTGGCAGCGACATTTGTGTAGTGACGTTTGTATTTCCCTCCGCAGGAATCACATAAGCCTCAATACGTTGGAAAATATAGCCAGCTGCTTGCGCGTCTTTTTCTCCCTGCGCGGTGGCCGTGGTGAAATTGTCGCGTGTCCCCTGCTTAAATCGCTTCAATGGAACCGTGTCCGGTTGTGGTTGGGCATAAGCGTAGCCTTCGATACGAACAAGTTGGTAGCCGGCATGTTTTTCAAGTGATTTCGGCAAAGCCTTTCCCAGCAACAGATAATCGTGCCGTTTGGCGCTCCAATACTGCTTGAGCGGGACGTTGTTGGATTGCGGGTTCGCAAAAACATAGCCTTCGATGCGAATAAAATTGTAGCCAGCGGCTTTCGCGTCTGCTTCTCCCTGCGCCGTGGCCGTGGTGAAATTGTCGCGGCCGTTCCAGAATAATTCCAACGGCATCAATCTTTGCGCGAAATCGGCCGCCGGCTTCGGGGCAGTCACGCAACCGACGATTGCCAGCAGGATTCCGCAAAGTAAACCCGCTGCGATGCAACTTTTACTTCTCATAAGCGATCTGCTGATTTGCGAATTGAAATCACCACGAGTAATGAACCGTGTAGTTCAAGGTTTTTTCCTCGTCCGGCTGAAGCTGGGCGCGAAATTCAATCGTGTTCGCGTCGGTTTTGACGAACACGTTCGAGTGATCGGCAATTTCCCAGGTCGGCCAGCGATACAAATGTTCGACGACGCGGATTTCCGCCGGCTCATTTTTATGGTTTCGCAATTTGATCTCAAACGATTCATCCAGCGTCCGGCGCGAACTGTCGAAGTTGTAATTTGTCTGCTTGCGTTCACCGACCAAATCGAAGGCGTTGCCCGTGTTCACGCGAATCGTTTCGTTGCGCGGCGTGTGGTCAATCGTGTCTTCACCGACAAACTCCATCTGGCCGTCGGCGTCACGGCGATAAAACCGCAGCCTGCCCTTCGGCAGCGCCATGCCGAGATGATTCGATTCCGAATTCACGAACTCGCGCATGACCCAGACTTTTTTATTCGACTGCGTGCCGTATTCGCGGTTTTCGCGGATGTTTTCGTAGCCCCAGCCGCCGTAGCGGTTCTGATCAATTTGCGCGCCGTCATAAACGTAAATGGTTTTGGCCTTGATGCCGTCGGCGCGGACAAATTCAACCTGCTTCGTTTCCCGGTCGCGCAGCGTCGTCGGCCGCTCCAGCGTGTAAAGGTGAAATTCATCGAAGGCTTTTTCGGAAACGGGCGGCACGCCCGCCGCGACGCCTTCGGCCATGCTATTCATCTCCAGAAACCGGTTTTGCGGCGGCTGGATTTTATTCACGTCGCCGGCCATCAATTTGATTTTGGCGTTCTCAAAAGTTTTTCCGCTTTGATTGTCCATCGTCACCCAGCCGATCAAATCCACGTCGTCGCCTTTTTCCGGCGAAACCAGATTGTAATCCGCTTCCCAGGTGAAACCGCCGGTGACGTAACTGATTTCCGCATCCAGCCTGCCGGAATTTTCGGATTGGATGAGCCAGTTGAGCGTCGGCTTGAGAATCGTGTCGTCGCCCAAATCGGGAAACAGCGGCTGGCCGGGCAGACCGAAACGCATTTTGCCGTCCACTTCGATGATCGGCTGGCCGGCTTCAGACGCGTAATTCATTTGCGCTTGTTGATATTCCTCGCCGTAACGGTTCATCGCTGAATAATGCGGCACATAGCCGCTGCGAACAATTTTGCCTTGAATGATCTTTTCCTGCGGCAAGCCATTGGCGCTATTGACCGTTTCAAAATCAATCGTCTTGCCCTCGAACAGCGAAAGCAGCAATTCCTGCGACACCGGGTCGTTGCGATAATTTTGTTCCAGAATTTGCAGCGAAGTTTTGCCGGTCGGGTCGCGCAAAATCACCGAGTCCGGCTCGACATGTGCCGTCGCGCCGGCGTAATGGACGTCGCTCACGCCAGCCTTCAAGTTGAGCGGCACGGTGTCGCGCACGACGGCGAAGTTTTGGTTGTAAATGGTGAGCGACGGCTGCGCGAACGCCGCGAAGGTTGCCGCCGCGCCGAGGAAAAAACCGGACGCGAGTGTTTTCATGGTTTGGATGTGTTGCGGTTGATGGCTGAATCATTAGACACCGCCGCCCGGAATTTGTTCCGGTAAAGGTTTCCACCCGCTCACGCCGGCGGAACACGCCGTCGCTATTTTTTCCGGAAATCCACCTCGCGGCCCTTCCAGCAGGCGACGCCGAATTGATTCAACCGGCCAAGCCGGTAACGCCACGAGATTCCGTAAAATGGATTGTTCGTCGGCCAGAAGGAAATGATGTCCACGCCGATGGCCTTCGCCATTTCGATGGCGCGAGCGATGTGCTGCGGATGGTCGTTCCAGTTGAACAAAAGATATTTCCATTCGAGAATCGGCTGTTGCCGGCCGCGCGCGTTGCGGTATTCGACCATCGCCTTCATCGCGGCGTAGGCCTTTTCAAAGCTGCTGCGGATCATGTATTTTTCGCACATCTCATCGCTGATGCCGTGGACGGAAAAAAGAATATGGCTTAATTGCAACGCCGCCTCGCGTTTGGCGTCCGTGTTCAGCAGGACGCCGTTCGTCGAAACCACGATGCGGCAGTCGGGATTTTTCGCGCGCAAAATCGGCAGTTCCTGGCAGACGTTCGGCGACAAAAACGGTTCGCCGAGGTTCAGGTAAAAAATCTGCTGCATTCCCAGCCGCGCCGCGAGGTCCGCCATCTGGGTGAGTTCCGCCAGCGGCATCTGCACCTGTCGGTTGACGCGCACATTGGCCGCGCCCTCGCGCGCGCAGCCGATGCAATCCACGTTGCAACGCACCGTGTTCTCCAGCAGCATCCCGCGATACGGCAAACGTGATTTGAGCGGCACCGTTTGTCCTTTCGCCAGACGCCGAAAATCGCCGCAGCGAACGCAGGTGGGAATCGGAATGTTTCCTTTCGTCAGTTCGGCCTGGAATTTTTGCGCGACCGGGCCGAAAAAAACCTCCTCAAACGTATTTTTGTGCAAATCGCCAAGGTGCCCCGTGCCGTCGTAATCCTGGCAACTGCACGAAACCGTCAAATCGGAATTGATGGTGATGCCGTATTCCGATTCACCGATCAGCGCGGCGCAATAATATTTTTGTCCGGTGATGCGCGCGCGCAACACCAGCCACCACGACACGACCTTTCGGATAAAATCGCTGACGCGCCAGTTGAAACGCGTCTTCGGATTGCGAATTTTTCGCGGTGACGGTGGAGTTGCCATGGGAAAATAATGGCCGCGCTTTGCTAATTTAGCAACCGATACCAATTGTCGCGCTGATGCGGCTCATAGCCGAGGTCTTTGATGAGTCGGTGCATGTCCGGCACGGTCATGCGAAAAGTTGTTCCGGCCTGTGACACGACATTTTCCTCGATCATAATGCTGCCGAGATCGTTCGCGCCGTATTTCAAAGCGACTTGCCCGATTTCCAAACCTTGCGTGACCCACGAGCTTTGGACGTTTGGAAAATTATCGAGATAAATTCGCGCGAGCGCCTGCGTCCGCAAATACTCGTGCGCGCCGACGGTCGGCGCTTTCAACTTCGTGTGTTCCGCCTGAAACGTCCACGCGATGAACGCCGTGAAACCTTTCGACTTGTCCTGCTGCGCGCGCAGGCGTTCCAAATGTTCGATGCGGTCTTCAAGCGTCTCGACGTGACCGAACATCATCGTGGCGCTGGAAGCGAGGCCGAGCCGGTGCGCCACGTCCATGACTTCGAGCCAGTCGTCGCTCATCGCCTTGAGCGGAGAAATTCTTTGACGCACGCGATCCACTAAAATTTCCCCGCCGCCGCCGGGAATTGAACCAAGCCCCGCCGCCTTGAAATCGCCGATGATTTTTTCCAGCGGCTCATTGAACACTTCGCGGAAATGAACGAACTCGCTGGGACTGAAACCGTGGATGTTGAAGCCGTGAAATTTATTTTTGACGTGCGTTAGCAGATCGAGATACCACTGCTTCGTGAGCTTCGGATGATGCCCGCCCTGCATCAACATCTGCGTGCCGCCGAGCGCGATGGTCTCCTCGATTTTTTTGTCCAGCTCGGCGAGCGTGATGACGTAGGAATCGTCGTCCTTCTCCACGCGATAAAACGCGCAGAACTTGCAATAGACATTGCAGACGTTCGTGTAATTCACATTGCGGTCAACGATGTAGGTGACGATGTCGTTGCCGCGACCGTTGAAATCCTTCGCCTTCGCCAGTTGCCGCCGCCGGTCCGCGAGCGCGCCGAGTTCTTCGAGCGGCAAATGATAAAGCCGCAACGCTTCCGCCGGGGAAATGCGCTGGCCATCCCAGACTTTTTGCAGCAACTCGTTCAATGACGCGTCGTAAATCACGATGAAAGTCTAGCGCGTCCGGGCAATTGAGACAAGCCCGACAAAATCAACTCCGCGCCGATTTGAACACCAGCCAGCTCCAACCAAACAGGAAACTCACGCCGCCCAGCGGCGTCACCGCGCCGAGCCAGAGCGCATTCGTCACCGCCAGCAGATAAAGCGAGCCGGAGAAAAAGATAATACCGATGAGAAAACTCCACCATGCGACCGCCGGAAACGGTTTTCGTTCCGCCAGCACAAATAACATGACGGCGTGGATGAAATGATAAAACGCCGCCTTTTCCCAAATGGCGGTCGTACCGTTTTGCGCGAGCAATTCCTTGAGCCCGTGCGCACCGAACGCGCCGAGCGCCACGGCGAGCAATCCCGCCGCGGCGGCGATGCGGGTGGCCAGTGTTTGATTCATCACGCCAGTGTTGATTTGGAAATGCTCGTGCGCAAATCCTTTTCCAGACGGGCGAAGGCACGTTCAAAGGCATCGTGGTTCGGCATTCTCTTTCAGTTTTTGGCTGCTGCCCGTTGCAGGAATGCCAAGATTATTTCGCTGTGCTCGAACGTCGCCGGTAACTTGACGGTTTTCTGATATTTCAATCCCACAATGAAGGCAAATCCGTTGGTCGAAACTCGAACCACGTCGTCGGCAGCGATTTCCCGACGGTCGCCGCCTTCGGTATAAATTAATTTCTTTTCCACAATTCGGACTCGCGCCGTCAACTGATGGCAGAGCAAGAAAATCGCACCTAGCAAGGCAAGCACACAGAGTATTTTGTATGCTATAACTGCTTGCGGGTGAGGTGAACCTCGCCAAGCTCCATAGCCAAACATTGCGCTCAACACGAAACCCAAAAGAGGATAGCCATAATACCAACTTGCGTAGCGCAAAACGATTTCCTTTGAAGCATCTATTGAAACGCTTTCGCTGGCCTCTTTCAAATGGGGCGTCCGCAGTCGTCCCAAGATAACACTCACTAGGACAACCAAACCAAAACCGATGACTGTAACTGGAAATCTCATGTGTCAATTCTTGGCCGCCGCCCGTTGAAGAAACGCCAGAATGATTTCGCTGTGTTCAAACGTCGCCGGTATTTTGACGGTTTTCTGATATTTCAATCCCACAATGAAGGCAAACCCGTTGGTCGAAACCCGAACCACGTCATCGGCAGAGATTTCCCGGCGGTCACCGCCTTCGGTGTAAATCAGCTTCTTGTCCGCAATTCGGACTCGCGCAGTCAACTGGCGGTAGAGCAAGAAAATCGCACCACCTAAACAAAATAAAAAAGCAATCCAGCCTATCATTTCTCTAGGATGGTTATCTGGATTGTGGAGAGCATCGTAAGCGCAAAACGCGCTTAACACAAAACCCAGTAGCGGGTAGCCATAATACCAAATGGCATAACGCAAGATAATTTCCTTTGAAGCGTCTATTGAGACGTTTTCGCCGGCCTCATGCAAGTGGCGCGTCCGCAGTCGTCCCAGGAAAATCCCCACCAGGACAACCAAACCAAAACCAACAACTGTAACTGGAAGTCTCATGTCAGTGTTTTCCGCCCAACGGCCCTTGCGTATTTCCAGCTTCACCTTCGCCGCCACTTGCGCCACGTCTTTGTCACCGCCAACGCTCGTGTTTTTCTGGATCAAATCGATACACCCCAATCTTGTTACTGATTCTTGCCGTTCACGACCTTGACGGCATCGAACAGGACATGCATCTCAAAAGGTTTCCAGAGCATCAATCCCCGGATGCGACGGATGAATGCTTCGACCTTTCGGTCGCCCTGGTGTCCGGTCATGAAGATGAACCGATTGCACAGGTGCGGGCGGGCTCGTTCGACTGCCAGATAAAACATGTCTCCCGGAAAGTTTGGCATCACCATGTCACAAAGAATGATGCTAAAATCGACGGTCAAAATCTTTTTCAACCCTTCAGCCCCGTTTGGCACAACGGTGACAAGATATTTTTGAATTTCGAGCGCCTCCTTCAGCGTGATGGCCAGAGCGACATTATCCTCCAATATCAGGATGTTATTCGTTTTAGGAATCTCGGCGGTGTCAGGAAGTGCGTAAGTTTTCTCTGGCTGCAAGCTTTGCCGTCTCCGCATTGATTCGTATTCGTTCATTTCGTCAAAAATAGAATCTGAGTTTCACTTGTTACTTCGGCATTTCCAACTTCTCCTTCGCCGCCACTTGCGCCACGTCTTTGTCGCCGCGACCGGAGAGATTCACGATGATGAGCGCGTCCTTGCCCGTTTTCGGCGCGCGCACCATGCACTCGGCGACGGCGTGGGCGCTTTCGAGCGCGGGGATGATGCCTTCGAGCCGCGCGAGTTTCATGAACGCGGCGAGCGCCTGGTCGTCGGTCGCGTAGGTGTAATCCACGCGGCTGGCGTCGCGCAGAAACGCGTGTTCCGGACCGACGGCGGCGTAATCGAGTCCGGCGCTGACGCTGTGCGTGGACTGGATCTGGCCGAATTCGTCCTGCAAAATAAAACTGCGCGTGCCCTGCAACACGCCGAGCGACCCGCCTTGAAACCGCGCCGCGTGCTGCTCCGGCTGGATGCCGCGTCCGCCCGCCTCCACGCCGACCATCTTGACAGATTTGTCTTCGAGGAACGGATAAAAAAGTCCGATGGCGTTCGAGCCGCCGCCGACGCACGCGATGAGCAGGTCGGGCAAACGTTTTTCCTTTTCAAAAATCTGCGCGCGCGCCTCGTCGCCAATGATGCGCTGAAAGTTCCGCACCATCACCGGATATGGATGCGCGCCGTAAGCCGTGCCGAGAATGTAATGTGTGCTGCGGATGTTCGTGACCCAGTCGCGCATCGCTTCGTTGACGGCTTCCTTCAACGTTTTTTGTCCCGCGTGAACCGGCACGACTTCTGCGCCGAGCATTTTCATGCGATAAACATTGAGGATTTGCCGTTCGCAATCCACCGCGCCCATGTAGATGACGCATTTCAAACCGAACATCGCGGCGACGGTTGCGGTCGCTACGCCGTGCTGGCCGGCACCGGTTTCGGCGATGATGCGCGTCTTGCCCATGCGTTTGGCGACGAGAACCTGGCCGATGGCGTTGTTGATTTTATGCGCACCGGTGTGATTCAAATCTTCGCGCTTGAGATAGATTTTCGCGCCGCCGAGTTCCTTGGTGAGCCGTTCGGCAAAATAAAGCGGCGTCGGGCGACCGCAAAATTCCTTGAGATAATACGCAAGCTCGCGCTGGAATTCCGGATCTTTTTGCGCGCGAAAGTATTCGGCCTCCAGCTCCTGCAACGGATGCATCAACGTCTCCGGCACATATCGTCCGCCGTAAGGACCGAAGTGGCCTTGCGTACCGGGTAAAATGGAATTGGCTGATTTAGGCATAAATGTTCTCTCCAAGTTTCAATGAAACAAAAAGAAGAAACACTCTTAATTGAGTGTTTTAATTTTTACCAGCTTTTAGCACGAACGAGAAAATGGCTTTTAGAGCCACTCTTTTGTTCCAGGTGGAACAAACTTAAGCTTTTTTTTATTTGCAGCCCGGGCTGGAACAGATTTTTTTTTGAAGCAAGGTCAAAAAAGAACACACACATCGCGAAGATGGACGCAAGTAGCGTCACCCACGCTGAAATGTAGTTCAAAGTTTCAGTCACTTTTTAGTTTTCGCACCAAACCAATCGAAAATCAATCTTATTTTAGCGCACCCACTTCACTTCGCCCGGCGGTTGAAAATTTTTCATCCGCTGCAAGATTTTTTTCACGCTGCTCTCGACAAGCACAAGTTCGCGATGTTTCGGGCGGATGAAGCCTTCTTTTTCCGTGTGGTCGAGAAAGGCCATGAGCTGGCTGTAAAATCCGGCGATGTTCAGCAGGCCAAAAGGTTTCTGGTGCCAGCCGAGTTGACTCCATGCCAGCACTTCAAAAAACTCCTCAAAAGTGCCGTAGCCGCCCGGCAGCGCGATAAAGCCATCGGACAACTCAGCCATCAACGCCTTGCGTTCGTGCATGGTTTTGACGATGCGTTGGTCGGGCAAGTTTTCGTGGATGACTTCCTTGATGACCAGTTTTTCAGGGATCACGCCAATGACGTGACCGCCGTTTTTGAGCGCGGCATTCGCCACCGCGCCCATCAAGCCGACACAACCGCCGCCATAAACCAGTTCGATTTTTTCGCACGCCAGCAATGTGCCGAGTTGTTCCGCTGCCGCGACGTATTCAGGGCGCGCGCCTTTGTTTGAGCCGCAATAAACTGCGATGCGTTTCATTTCAGGAAAGTTGCTTGTGACGAAAACACGTCACGAGATGATCGTTCACCATGCCGACGGCTTGCATGTTTGCGTAACAAATCGTTGAGCCGACAAACTTGAATCCGCGTTTTAACAGATCCTGGCTCATCGCGTCGGAAATTTCCGTCCGCGCGGGAATCTCCTTCATGCTTTTCCGGCGATTGACAATCGGCTTGCCGTCCACGAACTGCCAAAGATATTTGTCGAAGCTGCCAAATTCTTCGCGAACTTTCAGAAACGATTTCGCATTCTGGATCGTGGCGTGAATTTTAAGACGGTTGCGAATTATGCCGGCGTTGTTCATCAGCTCCGCGATTTTCTTGTCGCCATAGCGCACGATTTTTTCCGCTTCAAAATGATCGAACGCGGCGCGGTAGTTTTCGCGCTTCTTCAAAACCGTGTGCCAGCTCAAGCCGGCCTGCGCGCCTTCGAGGATGAGATATTCAAACAACCGGCGATCATCGTGAACCGGCACGCCCCATTCCTGGTCGTGATACGATTGGTACAGTTCGTCCGTCGGCCATGGGCAACGAATTTTTCCGGTTTTCATGTGACAGCTTTTGCGGCGGCGATGAAAGCTCTCACACGCGTGTGGTCTTTTTTGCCGGGCGAAATCTCCACACCGCTCGAAACGTCCACGCCGAACGGCTGAACTTTTCGCACGGCGTTGGCAACGTTTTCCGGCGTCAAGCCGCCCGCTAGGAAAATCGGTTTGCCGAATTTTTGAGCTTCAACCGCCAGATCCCAATTGAATTTTTCGCCGGTGCCGCCAGGCGTCGTTGAAGAAAAGGCATCGAGCAAATAGGCGTCGGTCTGGTAATCCGGGATTGCCTTCAGCGATTCCACGTCGCGGATGCGAAAGGCCTTCATGCTCATCAAGCCGAACTGTGTGCAAAATTCCGGCGGTTCGTCGCCGTGAAATTGGAGCATGGTCAAATAGCTTTCGCCAATCGCACGCAAAACAAACTCTTCCGGCGCGTTCACAAAAACCCCGACGCGCATGACGAACGGCGGCAGTTGTTTTGAAATTTCCGCCGCCGTTTTCAACGAAACGAAGCGCGGACTTTTCCCGTAGAAATTAAAACCCAGGGCGTCCGCGCCGGCTTCGACGGCGGCCTGCGCGTCGGTGCTATTCGTGATGCCGCAAATTTTGACCCGCGTGCTCATGGCTCTTTTGTAGGAGTCGAGGTGACGAGACTCAAGCTATTTTGGCGGGGCGAGGCTGCGGTCGAGCCGGGTTGATTTAATTTCCGGCCCGTGAGGACATCCTCGCCCGCCTTTTTGTTTTGAGACTTCTTTCGTCGTCTCCTACTGTAACACAAGATGCCGCGAACGATTTATTTCGATTACAACGCCACGACCCCGCTCGATCCGGTGGTGCGCGACGCGATGCTGCCGTTTTTGGGCGACGTTTGGGGAAATCCGTCGTCCGTGCATCGCGTCGGCAGAAAAGCGCGGGCGTTGCTCGACGACGCGCGCGACCGGGCGGCGAATTTTTTAGGTGCGAAACCGAGCGAAATTATTTTCACCAGCGGTGGAACGGAGTCGAACAACCTCGCGATTTTCGGAACAGCGCGTTGTCTAAAATCGAAAGGAAAACATTTGATCACTTCCGCCGTCGAACACGACGCCGTCTTGCAATCGTTCGACTATTTGGAAAAAAAAGAAGGTTTTGAAGTCACGCGACTGCCGGTAAATTCCGAAGGTCGCGTTTCTCCGGATGATTTGAAAAAGGCGATTCGTGCCGACACGATTTTGGTTTCCGTCATGGCGGCGAACAATGAAATCGGCACGATTCAACCATTTGAAGAACTCGGCGCGATTTGCCGCGAGCGCTGGATTATTTTTCATTCGGACGCGGTTCAGTGGTTCGGCAAGGAGCCATTTGATAATGTCGGCCAATTCAACGCCGATTTAATTTCCGTTTGCGCGCACAAATTTCACGGGCCGAAAGGCGCGGGCCTGCTTTACGTCAAATCGCCGCTGCATCCTGATCCGGTTTTGTTTGGCGGCGGACATGAAAATGAACGGCGCGCGGGGACAGAAAACCTCGCAGGAATCCTTGGACAAGTCACCGCGCTGGAAAAATTTGTGAAGCCGCCGGTTTTTCCCAGGACAAAACATAAGGAACTCTCGGCCAAATTGATTTCATCAATTGAAATAATCGACGGCTGCGAAATGGTCAGTCCTCGTGAAAATTGCCTGACAAACACCATTTCTTTTGTTGTTCGCGGCGCGGACAGCATCGCCCTTTTGGCCGGATTGGATGTTGAAGGCATCTGCGCGTCCAGCGGTTCGGCTTGTTCGGCGGGTTCAATTGAGCCGTCGCACGTCATTTTGGCGATTGGCAAAAAGGATTTGGCTAATTCGCTCGTTCGTTTTTCGCTTGGCCGCGAAACGACGGCGGAAGAAGTTGATTTTGTTTGTGTCGCTTTGCCGGAGATCATCCACCGGGCACAACATGGCAAATAAGCCGCGCATTCTGTGTGAATAGCGAACCAACATTGTGAAGAACTTTCACTTTCAAATTTTCCCATTTTCTTTACCATCACTTGCGCGATGACGCTTGATTCACAAAACACAGTGGCCGCCTTGACACGCGTAGTTGTTTGCCTTATTCACAGCCCTTAATAATAAGAGATTTTTTATAAAAGAATTTACTATTAACCGAACATGAACCTCACGATCTCCAAAGAACAAATCCTCGCCGGGCTGCAAGCCGTCCAAAATGTCATCAGCACGCGCACCACGCTGCCGATCCTGTCCAATGTGCTGCTACGCGTGGAAAAGGACCGCGTCGAATTCACCGCAACGGATTTGGACGTGACCGTCGCATGCTCGGTCGAGGCGAAAGTGAGAAATTCCGGAGCGACGACCGTGCCGGTAAAAAAGCTATTTGGCATCGTGCGCGAATTGAACGGGAACGAAATTGACCTTGAGACCGACGAAAAAAACATTACGTCAATTCGCAGCGGCTCGTCATTCTATAAAATTCACGGGCTGGGCGTGGATGAATTTCCACCGCTGCCGAAATTCAAGGACGACAAGAAAGTTTCGCTCCAGCAGGAAAACGTCCGGGCGATGATGAAAAAAACGTCCTTCGCCGTTTCCACCGACGAATCGCGCTACGTCCTCAACGGCATTTTCATCAGCCTCAAGGAAGGCAAGATGACGCTCGTGGCCACGGACGGACGCCGGCTGGCGCTCGTGGACGAGGAAGTGGACATCTCCGAAAAAAGCAGCGGCGAATTCATCGTGCCGGCGAAGGCCGTGAACGAATTGAACCGGCTGCTGCAGGACAAGGGCGACGTGGAAATCAAGTTCGGCGAGAATCAGGCGTCGTTTTCGCTCAAGGACGACAAGGGCTTTTCTGTCCTGCTCGTAACGAAATTGATCGAGGGGAATTATCCGAATTACAAGCAGGTCATTCCCGGCGAGGCCAAGGAACGCATCCCGCTCGTGCGCGAGGAATTTTTGCAGGCGCTGCGCCGTGCCGAGATCATGACCAGCGAAAAGGCAAATTCCGTCAAGCTCACGTTCGGAAAAAACAACCTCGCCATCACCGCCAACTCGCCCGAAGTCGGCGAGGCGCGCGAAACGCTCGCGGTGAATTACAAGGGCAAGGAAATGGCCATCGCCTTCAATCCGCGCTACCTGATAGACGCGCTGGCCGCGCTGACCGAGGACGAGGTGTTCTTCGAGTTGATTGACGAATTGAGTCCGGGCGTCTTGAAGATCAACGGCCCCTTCCTCTACGTCGTCATGCCCATGCGGTTGAGTTAAAAGGAAAAATGATCGACGGGCGAAAAACTTATTGGAGACTTTTTAATATAGCTGGTCGAATTGTCGGTGTATGGTTCGTTCTCGGTGGAACAATTTTTATTATCTACGGCGCAAAAAGTGGTGGCGCTCTATTCGTAATTCCGGGATTACTTGTCGTAGTGTTTGGAATCTTGCTGATTTGTGCGCGTTCCTATCGTCCAGACCTTCGTGATTCAGCTTCATCGCAACCGAAAGAAAACTACAAGAAGAACGAATAACAGAATTCGTTAAATTTTGAATTGTCAAAATTACATCTGTTCGACGGTTTCAATTCCGAGAACGTCGAGACCTTGTTTCAAAACGCGCGCCGTCAAATCGCAAAGCGCCAGACGCGATTCGCGCACCGCGCCTTCCGCCTTGAGCACCGGACAATTTTCGTAAAACGCCGTGAACTTTCCCGCCAGTTCAAAAAGAAAATTGCACAAAAAATTCGGACGATATTCCTCCGCCACCGCCTCCAGCGTCAGCCCGAAATTCAGCAGATGCTTCGCCAGCACGATCTCTTCCGGCGCGGCCAGTTTCAATTCTGGATTCTGGATTCTGGATTCTGGATTCTCCTGCTTTCGGAAAATGCTTTTGATCCGCGCATAGGCATATTGCAAATACGGCGCGGTGTTGCCTTGCAGCGCGAGCATCTTGTCCCAGCTAAAAACGTAGTCACTCTGGCGGTTCGGCAGCAGGTCGGCGTATTTCACCGCGCCGATACCCACGACGCGCGCGATTTCGCGCCGCTGCGTCTCCGGCAAATCAGGATTTTTTTCAGAAACGATTTTGAAAGCGCGTTCTTCGGCTTCATCCAACAAATCGCCGAGTTTCACGGTGTCGCCGGAGCGCGTCTTGAACGGTTTGCCGTCGTCGCCGAGAATTTTTCCAAAGCCGACGTGAACAAGCTTCGTGCTTTTCGCCGCGTTTGGTTTCCAACGCACGACGATGAGAAAAAGCTTTTTGAAATGCCCGGACTGCCGGTCGTCCACGACGTAAATAATCTCCTGCGGCAACCAGGTTTTCAGCCGGTAATCCACGGTTGCAAGGTCGGTGGTGGTGTAGTTGAAGCCACCGTCGCTTTTGCGCACGAGCGCGGGATCGGGAATCCATGCGCCATCGCGGTTGACGAGAAACGGGTCTTGCTTGGGCGGCTGCGAGCCGTCACTGAACACGCCGACCGCGCCTTCGCTTTCGCGGGCGATTTTTTTCGCGAGTAAATCGTTCACGACATCGCCGAGCCACGGATTATAAAAACTTTCACCGAGCGCGTCATCAAATTTTACGCCAAGCCGTGAATAAATCGTGTCGAACTGGCTTTGCGAAAGCCGGATCATTTCCTTCCAGATGGAAATATTTTCGCCGTCGCCAGCCTGCAATTTCACCAGTTCCGACTTGGCTTCTTCAAGCCGCGCGGAATTCGCATCGCACTCGGCGTTGATGATTTTGTAAAGCCTTTCGAGTTCGGCGATGGCGTCGCGTTCAAGCGCAGAGCGATCCAAACTTTGTTTCCAGCCGAGCAGTAATTTTCCGAACTGTGTTCCCCAGTCGCCAATGTGATTGTCGCTGATGACGTGGTGACCGAGCAGGCGGAGCGTGCGTTGCAGCGCGTCGCCGATGCCGGTGGAGCGGATGTGGCCGACGTGCATTGGCTTGGCGACGTTCGGCGAACTGAAATCCACAACCATCGTTTTCGGCTGCGCGGCTTTGTCGAAAAAAAGATGTTCCCCGCGCGCGGCGGCTTCAAGCGTTTGCGTGAGCACTTCGGGCTTGAGTCGAAAATTCAAAAAGCCCGCACCGGCTATTTCAACATTTTCGCAAAGTTCGGAAACGTCCAGTTTCACCAGCACATCCGTCGCTACCTGTCGCGGATTCAGTTTCCACGTTTTGGCGAGCGACATGAGCGCGTTGCTCTGGTAATCGCCGAATTTCGGATCAGGACAGGGGCGAACCAAAACAGTAGAAAAATCAGCGTTCGGCAAAATGTCGCGGACGGCGGCTTGCAGACGAAGTTCAATTTGTTTGTGCGGAAGCATCGCGTTGAATCGTGAATCGTGAATCGTGAATCGTCAACGCAGGATTGTCCGCTCCGAAGTGACGAAGCGAAGATTTAACGATTAAACACTCAATTATTTTTTCCCGTGTTCGCGGATGATGGCGAGCATGGCGTCGGCGTCGGGAGATTTTTCGAGGGCTTCGCGAAAATCGGCCTTGTGCAAAAGTTTTGCGATGTTGGCGAGCGTGTGGAGATGTTTCTGAAACTGCCCCTGTGGCACAAGAAAGAGCATGACGAGCTTGACGGGCTGGTTGTCGAGCGCGTCGAAGTTGACGCCTTTGCGCGAACGGCCGAGTGCGCCGACGACTTCAAAAAGCAAATCCGTCGAGGCATGAGGGATGCCGATGCCGAAGCCGATGCCCGTGGACATGGAGGTTTCGCGCTTTTTGACGGCGGCGGTCACGGCGTCGCGGTCGCCGGGCTGGATTTTGCCGGTGGCCACGAGGTTGCCGATAAGCTCGTCAATCGTTTCCCAGCGGTTCGTCGCTTTTAGTTCGGGGACGATTTGCTCGCGTCCCAAGATGTCGGCCAAATCCATAGCTGACGTGAAGCATGAAGTGAAACGCCCGGACAATTCAAGACAGAATTGCTAACATTTTTTCCAGATTATTTTCCCGGCTCAAATCACGCGTTGCAGCCAATGAAAAATCTTGCCCGTGCTTTCTGCCCAACAACCGAGCGAATTCAACAGTCCCACTTTCTTCGTCAGCAGCGGAATTCCGAACAGCAGCACACAGACGTTGCCGAGAAAAATTACCACGGCGGAAAATAAACAGCCTTGCGACGTGATATCCGACTGCCGCGTCTGCAAAATGTGCCACGTCAGTGTCACGTGAAACGCATACGCCGCGCCGACGCACAAATGAAACCACACGAAATAGCCGTGCCAGTTCCAGATGAGATTGCCCAGCGCGAACACACCGACCACAAACACGACATACAGCGGGAAAAAATACGGCGCGAGCGCGATGACGAAATTGGTTTTTGAGATAATGACATGGCCGCCTTTGGACGTGACCTTCATTTTTTTGACCTGCCCGCCAAACAGCCACGTCCACAACGCGTGCGTCAGTTCGTGGCCAAAGACATAAATCCACATCGGCTTGGGCAGCAGCAGGAAAATCACGATCCAGCACGCCGCGCCCGCCAGCAACGGAATCCAGGTTGTGCCCGCGCTGCCGCACGCGTGCAGCACTTTCAATAGTGCCATCGCTGCGCCGCCGCAGATGGGCAGCAGCAGGATGGCGATGATGAGTTTGGTCCACTTCGGCACGGCGAAAGATTAGCCACAGCGCCACCGGGACACCGAGAAAAAACTCTGGGTCCCGGTGGCAAAAATTGCTTTGAACTTTGAACTTAAGATTTAATCTTGGCGCATGACAAAGGACGAAGCGTTGCAGGTTTTCCGCGAAACCGGCGCGTTGCTGGAAGGCCATTTCATTCTCCGCAGCGGGTTGCACAGCCGGCAATTTTTTCAATGTGCGCTCGCACTCCAGCAAATGCCCGTCGTCGAAAAACTTGGGGCGGCGCTGGCGGCAAAAGTGAGATCGCTCGGCGCAGTCACGGTCGTTTCGCCGGCGATGGGCGGACTCGTTATTGGTCAGGAAGTCGCGCGGCAACTGGGCGCGCGGTTTATTTTCGTCGAAAAAGAGGAAGGCAAACTGGTTTTGCGGCGCGGATTCAAGATTGCGCCGGGCGAAAAAATTCTCGTGGTCGAGGATGTTGTGACCAAGGGCGGACGCGCGCAGGAAACCTTGGACATTGTCCGCGCGAACAGCGGGCAGGTGGTCGGCGTGGCGATGGTGGTGGATCGTTCCAACGGCGCGGTGAATTTTGACGTGCCGTTCGAGAGCTTGATTTCGTTGCAGGTTGAAACTTTTGAGCCGACGAAATTGCCGCCGGACTTGGCCCAAATTCCGGCGGTCAAGCCGGGAAGTAAATAATTTTTCGCGCGAAGGAAATTTTAGCTGCGTTGAGAATTATCAAAAGACCGCAAATCTTCCGGCTTGGGCAACGATGCCGGTTTGGCATCAGAGGTAAAAATAAATCCGAAGTGGCATACGGAATCGTTCGTGAATGGATTTTCAATAATCAGGAGAACCTAAGAGGGGCTTCATGGGTAATTGTTGGCATTGTTGGGATTATCGCAATTCCAATCATTATGGCTTGGATAGAAGGAAAAATTAGAGTTTCTCTGTAGTCTAATTTTTTCATGACCGTGCCACATTTCGGGGTCTTGGCACACCTACACTTGTGAAGTGCATAATCCCGGCAAAAACTGCGCCAGGCAGCTTGCGCCATCTCATTTTCAACTGTGACAGGGTGGCGCGGATGGCACAATTTTTTCATTCGCGGAAAAAAGGGAAAATAGCGGAAATTATGGGGAATTATGGGGAAAATCAAGGACTTACGAGGTCTTCACAGCGCGGCCACGGCGCGGCCACCGTGCGGCATTGGAATTGCATAGAACAGCCGAAGAGTCAGCAATTTAGTCGAAAACAATCTTACGAAAGAATTTTTATGGCAAAAGTATTAGGCATTGATCTGGGCACGACGAACTCCTGCATGGCGGTCATGGACAGCGGCGAACCGCTCGTGCTCGAAAATTCCGAGGGCAAGCGCACGACCCCGTCGGTCGTGGCGTTCACGAAAACCGGCGAGCGAGTGATCGGGGACGCGGCGAAGCGGCAGGCCGTGACCAATTCGCGCAACACGATCTACTCCATCAAGCGATTCATGGGCCGCAAGTTCGACGAGGTGCAGGAGGAAATCAAACGCGTGCCATACAAGGTCGTGAAGGCCAAGAACGGCGACGCCGCCGTGGAAGTCGAAGTGGACGGCAAGCCGAAACAATTTTCGCCGCCGGAAATCTCCGCGATGATCCTCTCCAAGCTGAAAGCCGACGCGGAAACGCGGCTGGGCGAAAAGATCACGCAGGCCGTCATCACCGTTCCCGCTTATTTCAACGATTCACAGCGTCAGGCCACGAAGGACGCCGGCAAGATCGCCGGTCTTGAAGTTCTCCGCATCATCAACGAGCCGACGGCGGCGTCGCTCGCCTACGGACTCGACAAGAAGAAGGACGAAAAAATCGCGGTTTACGATTTGGGCGGCGGCACGTTCGACATATCCATATTGGAAATCGGCGACGGCGTGTTTGAAGTGAAGGCGACCAACGGCGACACGCATCTTGGCGGTGACGACTGGGACAACGTTCTCATGGACTGGATACTCGATGAATTCAAACGCGAGTATAACATGGATTTGCGCAAGCAGCCGGACGCGCTCCAGCGCATCAAGGAAGAAGCGGAAAAGGCCAAGATCGCGCTTTCCAGTTCACAGACCTACGACATCAACCTGCCGTTCATCACGGCGGACGCGACCGGGCCGAAGCACATCCAGAAGACGCTTACCCGCGCGAAAATGGAACAGCTCACGGACAAACTTTTTGAACGCACCATCGGGCCGGTGAAAGCCTGCCTGAAGGACGCGGGCATCGAGGCGGCGAAGATTGACGAACTCGTGCTGGTGGGCGGCATGACCCGCATGCCGCGCGTGGTGGAAGTCGCCCGCACGCTCGTCAACAAACCACCGCATCAAGGAGTGAATCCGGATGAAGTCGTCGCGATCGGCGCGGGCATCCAGGGCGGCGTGCTCAAGGGCGAAGTCAAAGACGTGCTGCTGCTCGACGTGACGCCGTTGTCGCTGGGCATTGAAACGCTCGGCGGCGTGTTCACGAAATTGATCGAACGCAACACGACGATTCCGGCGCGCAAATCGGAAATTTTCTCGACGGCGTCGGACAATCAGCCCGGCGTGGAGATCCATGTGCTGCAGGGCGAACGCCAGTTTTCCAAGGACAACAAGACCATCGGCCGGTTCAATCTGGCGGACATTCCGCCCGCGCCGCGCGGCGTGCCACAGATCGAGGTGACGTTCGACATTGACGCCAACGGAATATTGCACGTCGGCGCGAAAGACCTCGGCACGGGCAAGGAACAGAAGATTTCCATCACGGCCAGCAGCGGCCTCTCGAAGGACGAAGTCGAGAAGATGCGCAAGGACGCCGAAGAGCACGCGGACGACGACAAGGCGCGGCTCGAAGAAATCCAGACGCGCAACGAGGCGGAGAACGCCGTGTATCGCACCGAGAAACTGCTTAAGGACAACGCGGACAAGATTTCTGCGGACGACAAGGGCAAGCTCGAAGCCGCCGCCAGCGCAGTAAAAGATGCGCTCAAAGGCACGGACGCCGCGGCCATCAAATCCGCGAGTGAAAAGCTGAATGAAGTCTGGCAGGCCGTCTCGACCGAACTTTACAAGGCCGCCGCCGCAAAAGCGCAGGCGGAAAAGGCGCAGAGCGCGGGCCAGCCGGGCGCGCAGCCGGAAGGTGGCGAGCCGAAGGAAGAAAAGAAGGACGAAGGCGTGATTGACGCGGAAGTGGTGGACGAGAAGAAATAACGAACCCACCTCAGAAAGAACAAATGCATATAGTTTGGCATAAGGCTGAATATATCGGTAGCCGCAAATACATTTGTGGCTACTGTGGCCAGTCTTTGGCATCTGAACGAGGTTGGCACGGCCACATAGACGGAAATGTAAAGGCAAGAATTGACATTTGTCATCACTGCACGCAGCCGACATTTTTTGACCAAGGCGGCAAACAGTATCCTGGCGTTTCGCATGGTGAATCAGTGAATAATGTTAGCGACGTAGCCCTGAACGAAATTTATGAAGAAGCGCGCAAAGCTATAAGTGCAGGCTGTTTTACCGCAGCAGTTCTTTGTTGCAGAAAACTTTTAATGCATCTTGCAGTAGCAAAAGGCGCAACGGCTGGAAATACTTTCACAAGCTACGTTGAATTCCTCGCGAACGGCAATCATGTCCCTGCGGCTTGCAAAGATTGGGTTGACCAAATTAGGGATACAGGAAATGAAGCGAACCATGAAATCAAAATGATGAAACGCGAAGATGCAGAGCATTTGGTTTCTTTTTGTGAAATGCTTTTGAAGATTACATATGAATTTCCCGCTGTTGCGAAGGCGCGAAAAGCGCCCCAAGCGGCGGCAGTCAAAACTTTTCCCACCGCTCGGGCGGCGGGAGTTAATTAAACAACAAACAAAACAACAACCAATAGGAAACAAAGTATGGCATTAAACGTCAAACCGCTCGGCGACCGCATCCTCGTGGAAGCAGTCGAAGAGAAGGAAACCAAAAAGGGCGGGATCATCATCCCCGATTCCGCCAAGGAAAAACCGACCGAGAGCATCATCATCGCGCTCGGCACGGGCAAAGTGAACGACGACGGCAAGAAAATCCCGTTTGAAGTCAAAAAAGGCGACCGGATTTTGTGCAGCAAATACGGCGGCACGGAAATCAAAATAGACGGCAAGGAATACAAGATATTGTCGTCGGACGACATCCTGGCAATCCTGGAATAATTTCACCAACCAACAACTCTTAACTAAAGAAACACAACATTATGGCAGCTAAACAATTGATATTCGACGAGCAGGCGCGGCAGGCGCTGCTCAAGGGCGTGCAGAAACTCTCGCGCGCCGTGGTCGCCACACTCGGACCGAAAGGCCGGAACGTGGTCATTGACAAGAAATTCGGTTCACCGACGATCACCAAGGACGGCGTGACGGTCGCGAAGGAGATCGAACTGGATGATCCTTACGAAAACATGGGCGCGCAGATGGTGCGCGAAGTCGCCAGCAAGACGAGCGACGCGGCCGGCGACGGGACGACGACGGCGACGGTACTGGCCGAGGCGATTTATCGCGAAGGTCTGAAATACGTCACCAGCGGCGCCAGCCCGATCAACATCCAGCGCGGCATCAACAAGGCGGTCGCCGCCGCGGTTGAGCATCTCACGAAGATCTCCAAGAAGGTCAAGGACAAGGAAGAGATCAAGCAGGTCGCGACGGTTTCGGCCAACTGGGACAACACGATCGGCGAAATCATCGCCGACGCGATGGACAAGGTCGGCAAGGACGGCACGATCACGGTCGAAGAAGCGAAGTCCATCGAGACGACGCTCGACGTGGTGGAGGGGATGCAGTTCGACAAGGGCTATTCCTCGCCGTATTTCGTGACGAACGCCGAAACGATGGAAGTGAAACTCGAAGACGCCTACGTTTTGAATTACGAAAAGAAAATCAGCAGCCTGAAGGATTTGCTGCCGATCCTCGAAAAAGTCGCCAAGACGAGCAAACCGCTGTTGATCATCGCGGAAGAAGTCGAGGGCGAAGCGCTCGCGACGCTCGTGGTGAACAAATTGCGCGGCACGATCAATGTCTGCGCCGTCAAGGCGCCGGGCTTTGGCGACCGCCGCAAGTCCATGATGGAAGACATCGCGGTGCTGACCGGCGGCAAGTGCATCACCGAAGACCTCGGCATCAAGCTGGAAAGCATCAGCCTTGAAGATTTGGGCCGCGCCAAGAGCATCGTCGTGGACAAGGAAAACACGACAATCGTGGAAGGCTACGGAAAATCCTCGGAAATCCAGGGTCGCGTGAATCAAATCCGCCGCCAGATCGAAGAGACGACGAGCGATTACGACCGCGAAAAACTGCAGGAACGCCTGGCGAAGCTGGCTGGCGGCGTGGCCGTCATCAACGTCGGTGCGGCGACCGAAACCGAAATGAAGGAAAAGAAGGCGCGCGTGGAAGACGCGTTGCACGCGACCCGCGCAGCCGTCGAAGAAGGCATTGTGGCCGGCGGCGGCGTGGCGTTGATCCGGTGCATCTCGGCCATTGAAACCGTCAAAGGCGACAATGATGACGAGAAGATCGGCGTGGACATCATCAAGCGCGCGGTCGAAGGCCCGCTGCGTTCACTCGCGGCGAATGCCGGGGTGGAAGGTTCGCTGATCGTGCAGGAAGTCAAGAAGCGCAAGGGCAACGAAGGTTACAACGTGGCCACGGGCGAATACGAAGACCTCGTGAAAGCCGGTGTGGTAGACCCGAAGAAGGTGACGCGCTCGGCGTTGCAAAACGCGGCGAGCATCGCTGGACTCCTGCTCACGACCGAATGCCTCATCACCGACGCACCTGAAAAGGACAAGGCACCGGCTGGCGGCGGTCATAGCCACGGCGGCGGCGGCATGGGTGACATGGGCGGCATGGGCGGATATTGATCCGTCCGCAAAATCAGAGGAACCGAATAGCAGCGGGGCCGGGAGAAATCCCGGCTCCGTTTTTTTGTACGGTCGCAAACTCTGGTAGCCAAGTTTCGTCAGATTGAAATTTTCTCGAACAAATTAAATTTGCCATGTAAATTCTTTCCTGCATGGCAAATCAAAAACAGCCGAAACAACCGCTCGCTGAAGTCTTCGGTTTCCCGGTTGGCGATACCAGTGCCGCTGCGCACCGACACAGAACAAAACGCCTTTGCCCATTTAATAATAAAGTTCCGAACTGCACTAAAGATAAGGCCCAAAATCCGCTCGGCGTGTGCAGCGTGTTTCACGACGGCGAAGTGGTCATCACCTGTCCAATTCGCTTTCGTCAAAGTTGGATGATTGCCGATGATGCGGCGGAATTTTTCTTCGATCCAAATGCAACTTGGACAACCCTTACGGAAATTCGCCTGAAAGATGCAGACGAAGGTTCAGCGGGCAACATTGACATTGTTGTCTGTGCTTACGACAAATCCGGCAAAGTTTATGATTTCGGCGCGCTTGAAGTTCAAGCCGTGTATATTTCTGGCAACGTGCGAAATCCATTTGAGCATTACATGGAATCTCCGGAAAAAAATTGCAAAATGGATTGGACGACCGAAGTAAATTATCCTCGACCCGATTATCTTTCATCATCCCGCAAAAGGCTTGCTCCGCAATTGATCTTCAAAGGCGGCATCATTAACGCTTGGGGCAAGAAAACTGCCGTTGCGCTTAATAAAGGATTTTTTAACACGCTACCAAAGCTCCCGGAAGTTCCAAAAGAAAAGGCCGACATTGCCTGGATGGGTCGTGTGTGATTAGTTTGGTGCTGGCTCCGGCGACTGTTTAGGTATTGATCCGTCCGTAAAATCAGAGGAACCGAATAACAGCGGGGCCGGGAGAAATCCCGGCCTCGTTTTTTGTCCGGCAAATCTGATAAAATTGATATGACTTTGCCGCCTTCGCGGTTGCGGATACCGCTGCGCTCACCCAAGGCTAGCGCTCCATTCCGGCTGAGCGGCTTAAAAATTTATCGCAAGATGAACTAGCGAAAATATTTTGTGAACGGAACGTAGAAGGTTTTATGGGTCAAACCGGTGCCTTCTCCAAGCCAAAGATTCAAATTTAATTGCCCACCAGGCAGCGGTAGAAATTCTAGCCAGAATTTTTCGAATCCTCATCTGTGCGGTGTTTTTCTTGAAGTGCGGCTATCGCTTGCGTGTGGGTGTTTTCCATGTCCAGCAACTTGCGTTTAAGGTCAAGATTCTCCGTCATAAGCTCCGTATTTTTTTCCACAATCGCCGCTTGGTCAGACTGCGGCGCAAGTGTAAGCGATTGAATCTCGCTTATGGCAGCGGCAACTTTCCCGTCCCTGTTTTCATTCCGCAATTTGATACAAAGGTCAACGATGTCTTTGATAGCACCCATAATTTTTAATCGTTTTTAACATGAAATCACCAGCGCACAAAGACGAAAAAATAACTCGCTTAACAGCGATGGCTATCGCGGCTAAAAGGTCATGGTGCGTTAGATTGTGGGGGGCGATGTCAGCAGGCTTTCGGAAACAATTTGACAGACACGACCCAAATTCCCGAATGAAGGGAATTTTAATTTGAGGCTTCACAATTAAAGGATGGTCTGTCATCCTTTAATTTGTCCGGCTGAAATTAAAACCTGGCGGACAGGCATAATTGCATGAAGCGTGGATTAACAGGTTATTACACCCCGCTCCCTTCGGCGGTGGGGGAGAAAGCCCGCGCCTTTGTCCCCAAACCGCTGCCGCCCGAACCGGCCTTGAAGCTGGACGTGGAAATCCAGTATCTCGTTGAAAAGGCCATGCTCGCGTTGGGACGTTTGGACGGGCTGGCCACGGTTTTGCCCGAACCGGCGATTTTCATTTATGCTTACGTCCGCAAGGAGGCGGTGCTTTCGTCGCAAATTGAAGGCACGCAGTCGAGCCTGTCTGATCTGCTGCTTTTTGAAATGGCAGGGCTGACCAGTGTGCCGCTGGACGATGTGCAGGAAGTTTCCAATTATGTCGCGGCCATGAATTATGGATTGGAACGGCTGAAAGAACTTCCCCTGTCATTCCGGCTGTTGAAGGAAATCCCCAAAGTCCTGCTCGCCAAAGGTCGCGGCAGCAAGAAAGAGCCGGGGGAATATCGGCGTTCGCAGAATTGGGTGGGCGGGACGCGGCCCGGCAATGCCATTTTTGTGCCGCCGCCGCCAGAACATTTGGGCGAAAGTCTCGGCGCGCTGGAAAAATTCCTGCACAACGATCCGGTCAAAACACCGCTGCTGATCAAGGCGGCACTGGCACATGTCCAGTTCGAGACCATCCATCCGTTTCTGGACGGCAACGGACGGTTGGGCCGATTGCTCATCACCTTTCTTTTTTGTGCCGAGGGTGCGCTGCGTGAACCGCTGTTGTATTTGAGCCTGTATTTCAAACAGCACCGGGAGCAATACTACGATTTGTTGCAATCGGTTCGCCTGAATGGTGATTGGGAGGCGTGGTTGCGATTTTTTCTGACCGGCGTTGAGGAGACTGCAAATCAGGCGGCACAGACGGCGCGATCCTTGATGCAACTGGCGGCGGCGGACGAAAAGCGGATTCAGGCAATCGGCAAGGCTGCCGGCTCGGCCTTGCGTGTCCACCGGCTGCTCCAAACCCAACCCATCATCTCGGTCGCCATAGCATCGAAGGAATTGAGTTTAAGCCCGCCCACAGTCACAGCCGCGCTCGGTCACTTGCAGAAGCTTGGCGTCGTGCATGAAACCACGGGACGCAATTACGGAAGGCTTTACGCCTACACAGAGTATCTGAAAATTCTCAACGAAGGCACTGAACCAATTCGATAAACACCCGGTCAACGTCGGCCACGGCGGCGGCATGGGCGGATATTGATCCGTCCGCAAAATCAGAGGAACTGAATAACAGCGGGGCCGGGAGAAATCCCGGCTCCGTTTTTTGTCTGGCCGCAACTTGATAAAGTTGATGTTTAGAGCATATCCATCAATCCTGTAGCGTGCGCCTGCGGCCCCGGCAGGGTGACTGCGTCACGGCCACCAAGAGGGCAAGCCCGAACGGGACGCGGTGGAACGCATCCTTACCAAATTTAATAAAGTTGATATGACTTTGCCGGTTGCGTTGTCGCAAAGCGTACCACAGGCGGAAACAGACTATTACTCATGTCAAATGAAATGCGTTCGTTTATCGTCTGATTTAATGTGCAGACGTTCAGGTGGTAACAAAACGGTCATAAATTGCCAGTAAAACCGGGAACGCTGAAGCCGAAAGGACATTGCCAATCAACGAAGCAAGCAGACATTTGAAAATTGATGGTATTGCCAGGTCCGATTTGGCCGATGGGATAAAACGGCAAATCAGATAAATCAGGGTTCCTTCGACCACCACCACCAATCCTTCACCAATTCCTGCGGCAAAAGCCGGTCGTATATTTTGCTCCAGCCATAGGAATCCCAGAAACGCTGGATAAGTGAACAGATGTATGCCGATGAGCCATAAAATGAAGAAGCGTGGTTTTTTTGAGCGCCAAAGCATCAACAAAATACAAACCACTTCCAACAAAATAGCGCAGGCGATCAGGAAAGTGATTTCCGGCGTGAGAGGTTTTTCAGGCAATTCGATGGGGTCGGCATTCGCAGAAACAACCGGGAGAAAAATCGCGGCAAGAAACCCCAGACGACGGATGTAAGTTTGCATTTTCATTTTATTCCAGCTTTGGTGGCTACTGCGGGATCAATTTCCTTGAGCTGATTCGTCGCATTCAGCCGGACATCTTCATCGGGATCATTTAGAAGTTTTATGAGCAGAGGGATTGCCTGTTTGCGCTGCGCTGGAAATTGTTTGCCAATTCCGCCCGTCAAATTATCAGCGGCGAGACCGCGCACATTGGGAAATTGGTTCGTGAGTCCTTTGATTAAAAAAGGCATGGCGTTGGAGCCGGTTCCGCAGGCGGCAATCATGGCGGTCAACGCAATGTCTTTGTTGGTGCTGTCCATGAGCATCCACAACTCCGGCAACGCGGGTTTGGCCTGTTCGCCCAGAGCAATGAATCCACTGGCGGCATTGATGTTAATCTGGAATGGACTGAAGCAATACGGTGGCCGCTCATACGTCAGACGTTTGAACAAGGCAGCGATTGCGTTGGTTCCCATTTGTTGAATTGCGTCTTTCGCTGCCGGGGTGAAATCACCTCCACCTTCAATGCGTGTTTCCAGCCATTCTCCCAATCGCCTGCCGTTGCAACCCGGTTCATTGGGAAATAGAAGTGCGTCCGGGTGGTTGCTCGCATATTGATCGGTCAGGAATCCTTTTGCGGCCAGGGCGAGGTTGGAATCGGAATCGGCGGCGACGGTTTGCATCGCTGCTTCAATTTGTGAAGTCGCTGGATAATGGCGTAACAGCCCGAAAGCCTCGCGTCGTGTGGCGATGCCCGGTGATTGCAGGCGGGCCAGAACAATTGGCAGGGCTTCATCTGGCATGACCTCGGTCAATGCTTTCATGGCGCCATTGATCCCAGGTTTTCCCTGCACAAGGCAGTTTGTAAAAATGGGCCATGCTTTGTCCGGCGCAATGATGATTAGCGTTCTCAACGCCGCGCCCGCCGCATTTCCAACGCCACTCACAAGATTTGTCAAAAATGGAAAAGCGACCAGCGCATTGGTGCCGAAATTGGCCAGTGAACATGCCGCGTGCGAACTGACAGAATCGGAAGAATTCGTCAACGCGGCAATCAGAAGGGGGACGGCCAGTTCCGGCGCGGCTGTCTGAATCCCAATGTCATCCACGGCGGCAGCCCGCACCGCATCGGATGAATCGTTTAGCCGGTCTTTTATACGGGCAATATAAACTGCGACATCATCAGTCACCGCCGCCAGATTATCCATGCTCCATCGTCTGACATGCTCGTCTTGATTGGTGAGCGCCCGACAAAAAACAGCCTCGGCTGGTTTGCCGATGAATACCAGACACCGCCCGGCGGTGAAAGTATGATCTTTTTCATCAAGAAGTCCGGCCAGTTTTTCAACTGCGGGCGCGGCATTCGTTCCCAACACTTCAAAACCGACGATGCCAAGTTGTTGAAAATCTTCCGCCGAAGGCCACTTCAAAAATTGAATTCTAAATTTGTCGCCCAGATCAATCATCCACAAACTGACCGGGTCATCCCTGGCTTCCACCAGCTTGAGCAGCACCGGCAGGACTTTTTTGACCGGCATGGTGCGAACGGCGGCTTGCGCTTCCGACAGGCGTTGAGTTTCGTCCAGCGGCGTGTCGTTGTATTGCTGCAACCAACTGCTCAGTGGTCGGCTTTGATAGCGTGGTTCGCGTGGAAACAGCAGCAGCAGGGTGACGCCGCCCAGAGCCAGGACCAGAGCGATGAAGATACATATGCGTTTGGTCTTCATCTGATTTTAATTTCAAACACGTTTGTGACGCTTCCGCATCCTGTTTGCAAGTTGTATTTGGAAAAGTTTTGATGCGGCTTGCCATGCGTGCCGAATAACAGCGGGGCCGGGAGAAATCCCGGTCCCGTTTTTTTGTCCGGCCGCAAAAAAATAACAATGGGACGCGGTGGAAGCAGCGTGACGCTGCACCCAATCCTTACCATGAAACAGGCCGCTGCGGGCAGGCTCCCTCCCTCAGCGTTGCCAAAAGCCAAAACCCCTCGCTCCGCATCGCTACATCATTTCTGTCAATGCTCTATTCCAATGTCGTCCGGCGGAAATCGAATCATTCTTCAAACGCAGCCACAAAGTCAACGTCGCCCTGATGTGCTCCTCCAGCCGGACATGCTGTTCTTCATGATTGGCAGCATTCGCTTTTGATTATTTATTCCGTCTGGGTTACAATGCATCAGCAGCATGAAAAACTTGACGCCCCGCTGGGGGTTCGTTTTGGCCGTCGCCGTACTTTTCGGCGCGGCCTCGCCGGTTTTGGCCAACGATGACATGCTGGTTTACACCGAGCTGTTGAACAACGGCTGGCAGGATTGGGGATGGGTGCCGCATTACGCCACCAATAATCCGGATTTTAACGGCAGCAACTCAATGGTGTTTGCCGCCAGCGAACCCTGGCAGGCCTGGTATCTGGAGCATGATCCCATTGATACGACGTTATATACCAATCTGTCGTTGTGGTTGAACGGCGGTTCGGTTGGCGGACAAACGGTCGGGGTGGCAGCCGAGGGCGCTTCATGGGGAAACACGATTTATGTGACCGCGCCAACCAATGTCTGGCAACAATTCACTTTTTCCCTGGCTTCCCTGGGCGTGGCCGAGGTAGCCAATCTGGAGGCAATTGAAATTTGGAACGCAGGCACGTTGCAGTCCAACTTTTATATTGCTGACATAGAGCTGGTCGCCAATCCACCGCCTGCCCTCGTCCATGTGGCTGTCAACGCCACGAATGTCGAACGCACCGTGGACTCCCGGGTGTTCGGCGTCAACACCGCGGCCTGGGACGGCGATCTCGACACCACCAACACCGTCTTCCTCCTGACGAACATTGATAATCAGGCCCTGCGCTGGCCGGGCGGCAGTTGGGGCGACATCTATTTCATGACCAATGAAGAAGCCCAGGGATGGGGCTCGGTCACGACCAACTTCATTCATGTGGCCACCAACACCAGCGCGCAGATTTATTTCATTGTGAATTATGGCAGCGGCACGCCGGCGCAGGCGGCTGCCTGGGTGCGGTTTTGCGAGACCACCAATCATTGTTACGTCAAATACTGGGAGGTCGGCAACGAGATCTATGGCAGTTGGGAAGAGGACATCAACACCAATTCGCCCGATCAAGCCCATGATCCCTGGACTTACGCCCAACGATTCACCAGTTATTACAACCAAATGAAGGCGGTGGATCCGACCATCAAAATCGGGGCGGTGGCGGACGTGACCGAGGATGCCTCGGCGAACTACACCAACCATCCGGTGGTCAATCCGGTCACCGGCGTGACGCACAACGGCTGGACCCCGGTGATGCTGACCTATCTGCGCAGCAACAATATAACACCGGATTTTTTGATTTGCCACAGCTACGCCCCCGGCGATGGCGATACCTATAATCTGCTCTGGACGCCAACTTGCGCGATCAATGCGGCCAACCTGCGCCTGATGCTCAACGACTACCTCGGCACCGCCGCGGCCGCCAACGTGGAGTTGAACATGACCGAGTTTGGCCCGGAAGGCGACAAACAGTGGATCAGTCTGGTGGGCGGATTGTTTTACGCCGACATGGTCGGGCAAATCCTGCAGACGGAATTCAACACCATGCTCTGGTGGGATCTGCGCAACGGCCAGAGCGCGATAACGGATTCGGACAATGCCCTGTATGGCTGGCGCACCAACAGTTCTGGCAGCTTCATCACCGATGAGGGCTGCGTGAATGGCATCGCCACCCCGCCCAACGTCTACCCAAGTTTTTACTGCATGAAGCTGATGCAATATTTCGCGCGCGGGGGCGATTCGGTGGTCAACGCCAGTTATGACTACCCGCTGCTTTCCACCTATGCCGTGCGCCGCGCCAACGGCAGCCTGACCATGCTCGTTGTCAATAAGAGTTCATACGCCAGCCTCGATGCCGCCATCAACCTTGCGGGTTACGTGCCGTTCTCCAACGCAACCGTTTACTCGTATGGCGTCCCGCAGGACGACGCAGCGGAAACCGGCATGGGATCGCCAGACATCGCGCAGACAAATTTCCCGGTCGCCGGCACGAACTTCGATTACACGTTCGCCCCCTATTCGGCCACGGTGCTCGCGTTCACACCGACGGCGCCATGGCTTGCGGTGCCGGCGTCGGCACCGCCGCCCGGCCAGTTCGTTTTCCAATTGCAGGGCTTGCCCGGAGTGCCGTATGTGATCCTGATGTCCACCGATTTGACCTCGACGAATTGGATTGCGCTTTCCACCAATACACCGACCAGTGGCGCACTAAACCTTACCAATGCCAGTTCATCCGGCACACAGTTCTATCGTGCAGTTTGGCGCCCGTGAAAACCTTGGAGTTGTGTCCCAACGCCTCCTGCACGACGCTGGGAATCCCAGCCGAATAGCGTCAAATTCTTTGCCGCATCGGAATTGCTGGAACAGGTGCAAGACCGCAGTTGGCTCGCGAAGGTTTTTGTGTAATGATAACTTAATTCCCTTTGTCGTTTGCAAGCCAAGTGCGTGGAAACTTTTGAATTTCGTAAATGCAGTCATTGAAACGACTCCAGAAAAACCTCTCTCGATGGAAAAAAAATTGGATTTTATGGAGGCATGGCATATTACGAATAGTTTAACTGAATTTGAGACCGTATTTTCTGCCGAGCTTCAAACTCTGGCATCTTATTTTGTTTCTCAAAAACTGATTTATTCCACCACTGATTTAATTGAGAGACCGGAAAATCTATTTCCAGAAAATATTCGGCAGGCTCTTCCGAGACAATGTGTGGATGATATAAAGCAGGCTGGTAAATGTATTGCTTTTGACATTCCAACAGCGGCAGCGTTCCACATTTTGAGAGCTACTGAATCTGTAATCCGTCTTTATTATACCCATGTAGTAGGGCATCCGCCGAAGTCGCAGATGAGAAATTGGGGTGCTTACGTCAAAAATCTAGCTGCCGCCGGTGCAGATACAAAAATTACAGGATTTTTGGATCATATCCGTGAGCAGTATCGAAACCCAATTTTCCATCCAGACGAAATGCTTACGTCGGATGATTCCGTAATTTTACTTGGAACGGCAGTAAGCGCGATAGTTCAAATGATGCTCGCCGTGCAACCAATCCCAATAATGGTTTCATTTCTTTGGCGGTTGCTGCGTTGCCTTCACAATGTTTTGAGGGCGCGCCACATTCCTTGGCGGCGGCGGCTTTAAGCCTCTTCCATCGGCAATCGCGTTTATGATGTCCGTGAAGTTGCCTTTTAGCGGCTTGTGCATTTTTTGCGGTCTGCTCATGCGATTTCTTGGGTTAGGGTTTTGTATGGCAACGGCGCACTTTCAGCCACTCGATTAGTGGGCTACTTTGAAATCAGTTTGGCTCCGGCACGGGGTTAGGCGGCACTGTCTGCATATCTGAACACTTCCTTCTCAAAACAAATGCTCACCGGGTCGCCAACATGCTCACCATACAATGGAATGCGACGAAAACCGTAACCCTCATAAAGTGCGATGGCCTCCGGCTGCCGATTACCTGTTTCCAATCGAATAATACGATAGCCAAACTCAACCGCTAGTCGTTCCAACTCTCCTAGAATCGCACGTCCTATGCCACGCCGCCGCGCTCTCGTAATGACATACATCCTCTTGATTTCTGCTGTCTCTGCGGTCAACTGGCGAAGTGCGCCACATCCAGCCGGCTGACCAGCCAAACGCGCGACGATGAATATACTGCGAGGCACGAGCACATCGCTTGACCTGAACGAATCCGAATCATCTGCTCCCATGTCGCTGTAACGTCGAGCTTCTTCCTCTGAAAGCTCGCGCATGAATTGCTTGGCTGCTTCGCTGTTCGGGTCATCTGGCTGAATTGAAATGCGCGTGGACATAACGGTGGTTTCATGCCGCCTAACGTTCCAAAGCTGAGCCACAGCCAACAGAAAATCAAGCCAGCAAATTCACAATTTCTTCCAAAGTCCAAACGTGGTCGGTAATTCCAGCTTCCATCGCTGGCGTCACGCGCAAGGTTTGGTGAATCCGGCAAAAATTATAGTTCATGGCGTAAATCGCCATCATGTGTTTGTGGTTTTCAATCTTCTTTGAAAATGCGTTTGTCAGGCGCGTGAACCGGCGATTTGTCATGCGGAGCGTCAAATTCTGGCGTTCCACGAACGAGGTTGAAATCAGATTGCGGTCTGGATTTCCGATGATTTTTCGACGGCGCGCCCCAATGCAAACCGGCGGCGAATAGCGTCAGGTTCTTTGCCGCGTCTGAATTATTGGAACAGGTCCAAGACCGGACTTGGCTGGCGAAAATCACGAATGCGTTGAATCAGCATTGGCAAAAGCGGAATGCTGCCAAGAAAAACGTTCAGGCGAACGGTTCGCAGAATGGGCACGTCACGGCATTAAATTCTTGATAGAAATTCGCAAATCTGCTTTCATCAAACGGTGCTAACAAAGGCCAAAGCAAAAATAGCCGTGCACAGGGTCGTGCACAGTCAGTCGCTTAATCACAGTTAGACAAGTCCATCCCGCGATAAGCCTTGCCTGTGACTAGAAACTACAAACCGAGACCGTGGGTGCTGATTCTCTTCGGTCTCTTCATTTTGTGGGGTTTTGGGTGGGAGACGATTGGACGGCGTCTCCAGACCCATGTGGACGGCGTCATAGTGGCGAGACGAGACGTTCCTTCAACCGGATCTCCCCGTTATGCGACGGAATACACGGTGCGCGATCCTCATGGTGATGAGCAGGTTTTTTGGGCAGGAGCGACCGATGCGTCGTTACCGAGAAGTATGCCCGTTGGCACCCGCATTCGGAAACTACAATGGCATCTTGACTATGAGCGGAATGGCAACCGAGTCGAATTTCCAGAAAAATTCTTTTATGCTCCGATTTTAGCCTGCGCGGTCGGCATGGTGATTTGGGGATGCCTAGTCCTGCGCTCGGAGCCAAAATGATTTATTATCGGTCTAACAATATTGCTGCACACAACGCCCGGTTAGCCATCGTAGTGCCGCTTCACTGCCAGCGGCTTTTGGTTTGGCGTGTGTGAGCTCTGGCGTTAGATTATTTTCTCGGCTGCCTCTCGTTCGTAATCCTCCAGCGAGGGAATTTTCATCAATGCTCGTTTCGCATAGGCACGATGCACGGCGTTGCTGTTGTGCCCCAACGCCTGTTGCGCGAATCGTTCAGAGTAGCGGTTTGGGATGTGCGAGGTACGGCGCTGGAGTTGATTGCCAGGTGCGGATTGCAAAATCGAGGCGTTTCGGTTAATCTGCCGCGTGAAAAAGATGACAGCGGCGATGCGCGGATTTCACAGAAGCGATTTTTTCAGAGGTCATCGGATACTTTGGTGGATGGCGGTCATTGCCTTCGCAGGTCAGGGAGTAGCCGCTGAAATAACCGGTGGCGAGGCGAAGTTCGCGGTGGCACCTCCGACACGCTGGGTGAAGCCTCAGTTTTTCGATCTGCAATCCGCGTCAGACAGCCTCGAATCGGGTGCGGATGAGCACTGGTTATTGTCGGAACGTCAGATCAATGCCGCTGAGAATGAAACGTTCTATCACATGGTCCGGCAGATTCTGAATGTTTCCGCAGTTGAAGATGGCTCAAAGCTCACCATAGACTTCAATCCGGGTTATCAGTCCCTGACGCTGCACTGGGCGCGGATTTGGCGCGGATCGGAACATCTCGACCGGCTCGACACGAACGCGGTAAAGATTATCCGGCGCGAACAGGAATTGGACGAGGGCATTCTGAATGGCGAACACTCGGCGTTGTTGGTCATGGATGACGTGCGGGTCGGCGACATCATCGATTACGCCTACTCAATCAAAGGATCGAACCCAGTGCTGGGAGATCATTTTTTTCGCGCAGTCCCCGTACAAACCGACCAACCCGTCGAACGCTTTTTTACACGCGTATTGTGGCCAACGCAAAGACGGCTGTATGCAAAATCACACGGCTGCGCCATACAACCTGCGTTAGTGCCGGGAAAGGATTCCGTCGAATACATCTGGGATTTGCGGCAGACCACGGGCATTCAGGTTGAAGATTCATTGCCCGGCTGGTTCGATCCCGATCCTTGGGTTGAATTGAGCGAATTCAAAACGTGGGCCGAGGTCAACCAGTGGGCATTGCCACTGTTTCAACGCGCCGCGCCGCTTTCGCCAGAACTGCGGCAAAAAGTCGCGGAATGGGGGCAAATCACCAGCCGGGAACAACAGGTGCTCGCGGCACTGCGCTTTGTACAGGATGAAGTCCGATATTTCGGCGTCGAAATTGACGCCAGCGACGAGAAACCGGCCGATCCCTCAGTGGTATTTGCGCGGCGATATGGAGATTGCAAAGACAAGTCGCTGTTGTTCGTCACAATTCTGCGTGCGCTCGGAGTCGAAGCGTATCCGGTTTTGGTCAATAGCGGGTTGCACCACACGATTGAGGATTGGCAGCCGGCCAGCAATGCCTTTGACCATTGCATCGCGGTGATCCGGTTCGATGGGCAGACATATTGGCTTGATCCAACCATCCACTTCCAGCGCGGGCCGCTGGCGGCGCATTACCTCCCGAACTACGAATGTGGACTGGTGGTTTCGCCAAACACCAGCGACTTGAGCGCCATTTCGCAAACCACGGGAATGCCACAAACCCTGACCACGGAACACTTTGAACTCGGCAGAACAACCGGAACCTCCACCCTGAAAGTGGTAACGATTGCCGACGGGCGTGACGCTGACAATCTGCGGGCGTTCTTTGCGACTACGAAACGCAGCGACATCGAAAAGAGCTATACTCATTTCTATGCCGGCAGTTACCCGGGAATCAACATGTCCGCCCCCATTGATTTCAAGGATGATGAGGAGCAAAACAGAATCCAGACGACGGAGACTTACAGCATTGATAACGCGTGGACGAGATCGGAGAAGGATGGAAAATATTCATTTGAATACTATCCGACCGAAATGGCCGCGTTTCTAAAAGCACCTGATGACACCGAACGGACCATGCCCGTCGGCGTGCCGTTTCCGGAACATCAGATCCTGCGGACCGAAATCACATTGCCGTCAGCGTGGCCTGCCGACACGGCCCAAAAGACGGTTTCTGATCCGGCATTTTTCTTTCAAAAGAGTCTCAATTGTTCCGGCAACAAAATTGTAATGAACTGCGAATACCAGTCGCTGATGGATTTCGCCGGACCGGACCAGGCCGCACAATACATTCAACACTTGAATCAGGCGTCGAAATCACTAGGCTATTCAGTGACCTGGTGACAGGCATTGGAACCGCAGAAGCGCGGAGGGGTTCTGAAACTGGACGAACATTGGGTGGAGCTTTACTGACACAAACGGTTCTTTACTACCAACGTGCAAATCAGAAAGGTCGCGTGGAGTAACACGGGCAGATTTTTTACGGGGACGGCCAGACAAATGATTTATTTTGGCAACACGTCAGGATACGGCCCAAGAAACCGCTCGCCATTGAAGTGAATCATGTGGTCAGGGTCTTCTGCGATCCACACCTCGGATTCTGCCCAAGGAACATCTGGGCGGAGATTCAGTAGGGCAAGCAATGTGTAGGCGGCGATCTCATTTCTCTGCTTTGGGCCAAACTGTAACGCCGTAAGAGTTTCACAGGTCTCTGTGAGTCTCTGCTTTCTGGATTCATCTATTTGGTTTGGCTTATTGGTGGGCATGAAGATTTTTTTCCACGAGTTCGTCAATCTTGTCCTGTGGTTGATCAAGTTTCTTCATTTCGGTTCCCATTGCTTGCAAGGTTTTGCGGTCGGGATAAGTCAACTTCCGAAGGTCAGTCGCATTTACTTGCGTGTGGCCGCTAAAGCCACGAAAATACTGGTCAACCACAGTCGAGTTTAGATAAGCAAAAAGGCCAACCGCGAGATTTCTATCTAGTCCATGACCATTGGCGTGGAAATAGTTGAGATGATTTTCAAAGCCAAGCCATTCGGCTTTCACATCCGCTGGATCGAATATGCAAGCAACCAAGCGGCGACGTTCTTCTTTTGATGTGAATCTCTTCGTCAGTAGATACATCCCAGAGGGCACGAGCCAAGGGCGAGTTTCATGGTTATTGAGGATTGCATTGGGTTTGCGGCTTTCTGACTTCGGCCAATGAACGGTGCCGCCGTTGAAATGACACGGATAAAGCAGCGGCACGGTGCCTGTCTCTGGTTCATTGCGAAGAGCATTTTTAACTCGAAAATCAACGACGCGTCCGGTTGATACGCTCACACCAAGAGACGCAAGAGTTGCGTTCAGGCCATCCATCGTTTTTTTGGCCACTGCATGACCCGAAGCAGACGGAATATGGATAAATTTCTCTGCGTCGTGTTTGTGAACGATTTCAGTAAAGGGAACTATTTTTTCTGCAACAATGTCACCACGCTCGCCGCTGCTGCTGGAAATTACCATCTTGCATGGTTGATTCCGGCCTTTTACGGCATGGAAGATTATGTTCTCTTGCAACACGCTGTCATTGCGGAAGGCGGCTTCGCGTGATTCAAAAACATGCAGCCTGTGAACCTCCAAGTTGTCGAGGAAGTCTTCACGGAAGGAACGGAAATATGGGCCATTACAAAAGCTCCTTGGCGTGATGCCCACAAGTTGTCCACTGGGAACGAGCGAACGCTGAATGAGAGCAATAAATGCCGCGTAAAGATTGCTTGTTTCAACGCCAACGTAGCGCAGATTACGCCTTTCGACCGAGTCCATGCTGATCTTCCGATAGGGCGGATTTACAATGGCGGCATCAAATGCTGGCGGTGCCGCACTAAATAGATTGTTAGCGAGGAGAGCCGATGCCTCTTTAATGAAGTCGGTTGCATGAATGGTGAAGGTAAATCTAATACCAGACTCATTACAAACACGCTGACATTCCTGCATCATTTCTAAAAGTGCATCCTGAATGAAGGGATCAAGCTCGTAGAGCGTAACTTCGACGGCGCGAACGTCGTCCTTTTTTTCACACAAACGCGAAACAAAGGCTGTGGTCAATGCTCCAGCACCTGCCCCTGCATCCAGTAAGCGCACCACATTGGGAAGCGGCCCAAACAACGAAGCCATAAAACTGGCCACTGGCGCGGGCGTGAGGAACTGTCCGAGTTCCTCTTGCCGCTGACGGGCTGATGATGTTGCGGCGTTTGCCATAAAATTACGCTATCAAACTCGGAACGCTTTCGCAACTGAGCAATCAACGGAATTATTCAGAGATTCCTTGCGTCGTCTTCCCATACCGACTTTTCAATAAAATTGATGTTGACTTTAACTTTGTTTAGTTGTATAAAACAAAAGTGAAATTCAATTTTATTAAATGAGCGATTCCGATAAAAAGCATTGGATGTCTTTTCTTGAGGACGAAGATCTGGCTTTCGTGAAAAGATTCATCCTGTTTTCGGGTTCGCTCAAGGATCTGGCCGACGCCTACAAGGTTTCCTATCCGACGCTCCGGCTGCGCCTCGACCGGCTGATCGAAAAAATCAAAATCCTCGACAGCCAGAAAATTGACGACGATTTCGAGCGCCAGCTCCGCGCGCACTTCGCCGACGGCCGGCTGGATTCGCAGGTTTTCAAAAAACTTCTGACTGCCTATCAAAATCAAAAGAAAGGAACAAAATGAAAAAGATGTTTCAACTGAACTTGTTGCTGTTGCTCGTTTCATCGGCCACGGCGCAGGAATCACACCCGCAAAGAACTTTGCATGTTTATGATTGGAAAGACTTGCAGCAACAGCATGAGTTATCTGGCGGCGAAGTCATTTCAATGGATGGAATGTCGGTTTTGAAAATTGAAAACACCAACGATACACCGCAAAAATTTTCGCTTTTGAAAATTTCGGAACCGTCGGATATCAAAAAAGCATATTTTCTCCGCTGCGAGGTTAAATATGATGTTCCGCTGGCAAAAATAATAACGATGATTACAAATACAGACCCGTACTATACATCTCGGTTCCCGCATACTGAAGGCGGTGTTTTAGAACTGCTGTGTCAGCTCCCGCCTGCCGCCCCGGGCGGCGACGGACGCATTTCAGAAGGCAACGGGGGTGCGGGGAATTATTGGGGAAATATCCACGGTGAATCAAACTGGAAACCCCTGCAATTTGCCGTTGACCGCAACGCGGACGAGGGATTGCCCACGCAATTGGAAATGCGCCTTACTTTACCGGGGCGCGGAACGGTTTATCTTCGTCCGATCAAACTTTTGGGAGTGACCGGCAGCTGGTGGCCGGCAAAACAAGCCGGCTTGATCGGCGGCGCGGCCGGCATCTTTGGCGGGAGGGAACCACGAAAGCCCCCTGTGAAGCGGACTGGTGAGGGCGAAAAGAGAAATCCGATGCAGATGGAGCGGAGCGGAAAACGACCTGAAAACGTGAAAATGATTTTCCAAAACCATATCCGCTTTAGCGGGCGAAACTGGCGTGAGTCATGGCAACCGCATGAGGCATGACAGGAAAGCGTTAGCCCGCTCGCTTGGGAGTTTTGCGAGCCGAAAGCGCAGAGCGATGGCGGAAAAAAGCTCACAAGGGAGCATCGGCGGGTGAGTGCGAGTCTGACAGATTTTCGAGGCGTAGTCTGAAAGGGGAATTGAAGGGCTGGCTGTCTCGCGCGACGGGGAAATAAAAGAGGGCGGGCATTGCTGCCCGCCCAAGTGGATTATTTGGTTTTTTCAGAAGCAATCCGCAGGGTGATGTGTCCATCAATCGGGGCGGATTCAAGCTGGATGTTGAAGCCGTTGCCGTCTTTGTGCGCCCAAGCACTGCCGATGCGCGTCCAAAATCCTTTGCCGCCTTCGCGGTTGCGGACATGGTAAACAATGTGCGTCGGTGTTTTAGAAGCGGGTTGGTTGTTGGTGGAATCAGTCATGGGAAGTCTCCTTTTTAAGTTTCGGGCTGCGCCAATCGCGGCCTGATGGCACTAAAAAGAAGTCCCTTTCAGCCGGGGCGAAGCGAACCGGGCAAATCTGAAAATTGGGGGCGACCTTCAGGGGGAACCGATTT